>Ga0209977_10000277_pt1 | contig 20261 bp, 19 predicted proteins | sample SumtaG_2_FD_183113 | JGI IMG/M metagenome (GOLD analysis project Ga0209977, IMG submission 183113) | Deep subsurface microbial communities from Indian Ocean to uncover new lineages of life (NeLLi) - Sumatra_00607 metaG (SPAdes) (version 2) | ecosystem: Environmental > Aquatic > Marine > Oceanic...
ATGTAAAAAGAGGGAGAAAATTATATCACGAAGGTCATAAAGGTCATGCAGAAGCATTATTTGATGACGCTCACGATAGTTATAATTGGCATCCTGGAATGGATACTCATGCAGAACATAATAGAGGTATGAGTAGACACACTAGAGCTCACAAACTAAGACAAAAGGCTATGAAAATATCTGAAGCTAGTGGAGCAGAAAGAGGAGATGAGTATGATTATGAAAATCCAGAAGTAATGAAACTTTTACAAAAAGCTAATAAACTAGATAAAAGAAGCGGAAGAAAGAAAAAAGATACTGATCCTAATAAAATAATGTAATGAGTTTAATCAGAACTAGATTTATGAAAAATCCTTTTACTGTAGGATTTCACAATAAATCTCCTTTATCACATTCTTCTCCATTAAATCAATATAGAAGTTCAACGCCTCAATCATTTGATCTTCCTACATTAGGTAAAAGTTATACTAATCCAGAAATGGTAGATAACACAGAACTTTTAAATGAAGAAATGAAAATAGGTGAATCTATTATAGATGCTGGTTTAGTTGTAGCTGAAGCTGCTGGTGAAGCTGTAGAAAGAAAAAGAGAGAAAGAGCAAAAAGAATTAGATAAAGAGAAAGAAATTGAAGAAGGTTTAAAGAAAATTAAAAAAGGTAGTGTAGCTCATCAAGCTTTAGATCCTGAGGGATATGAAAGTTATAATAATGCTATGACTGAGTTAGAAAAAGAAAGAGAGATAGAAGCAAAAGAAAAAGCTCGAGAAGATACATTAAAAGCATATGGAGTACCAGATTTTTCAAATTTAACCGGTACTACTGCTGATTTACATAATTCTTTAAATAAAGAAGAAACTGAAGAAGAGTGGCTAGCTAAAGATAAAAAGAAACACCCATGGGATTATCACATAGGTTTTCCTGTAGTTGGTGGAAATTAAAACAGTCATGGATCTGTATAAAACCAATAACAACAACAATAACAATAACATTTAAAACAAAAAATCATGGCAAAATTTATTTCTATGGAAGTCGTTGGTAATGCTAACGATTTTGAAAATGGACAACAATTGCTTAACGTTAATCAGATTACAGGTGTACAACAATCTGCTGATCAAACGGTAGAGGTTTTCCTTGCAGGAGGAACACCAGGTGATAAAGTTACTATTACTTTATCTACTTCTACTTCAGGTGCTGTTAATCCAGTTATGACTGCTAACCTAGGAGCTAATGCTATTAACCGTGCGTTAACTGCAAATCCAGGTGGTGTAAAAGCTACTGTACAATGGGGGCAAGATGATAATGGAGATCAAATGTATGTACATAACGTAGCATTTGCTTAATGGCATCGCGAGGTTTAGGCGATAAGATTGAAAAATTTACAAAAGCAACGGGCATCAAAGCTGCTGTTGATGGAATATCAAGAGCAACTGGTGTCCCTTGTGGATGTAATAAAAGAAAATCTGTTTTAAATAAAATGTTTCCTTCTCGAAGATGATAGAGTTTAAAGAAAATAAGGGGTTTAAAATTAAACGTCCTTATGATATAGATAATACTCCTGTTTATCATGCTGATTTAGAGGAAGGATGTTTAGGTAAGGGTAATAAAAATGGTACTATACTTATATCTCAAAATATAACTGATCCAGAAGAAAGAGAAAGTATAGTTGATCATGAAAAAGTACATATAGACCAAATAAAAAGAGGTGATTTAGATTATGATGATGACTGTGTTTGGTGGAAAGGTAAATGTTGGCCTAGATCTGAAATGGACGAAGGTAATCCAAATTTACCATGGGAAAAAGAAGCTTATAGTAAAACTGATCCTTACGAAAAATATTAACCATGGCATATACACAAAGAAATAATCCTTTGCCTAGAAAAAGTAGTCCACTTAATTTTGGACCAAGAGGGATGCAAAAAATATTAGATACTGCACGAGGACTTCATAATAAACTCGCTGCAGATCCTTACGTAGATTTAAGTTATAATCCACGTAAAACAATAAGTAGCACTTTTTTAAGAGATGATAAAGGCAATCCTATAGTAGATGAAAATCTGATGGCTAATCATCAAGATTATGAAGGTCAATATGGTGGTCTAATTAATTTTGGTTCTTCACAAGCTCCACATTTTCTTGACGCTAAAAGTTGGAGAGATGGTGATAGGTATGTTAACCAACCTTATTTACATAGAACTTTATCTTTTGATCCAGAAAAAGGATATTCAGCTAGACCATTAGATATTTATTATGATAAGTCTGGTGAACCTGTGGTTGATGAGCAAGGTTATGAAAGATATACAACTCCAAATTCAGGTTTTGCAACTATAGGTAATATGGGTTCTGGAATGTATAGTAATTACGGAAATATAGCTCCAGGTTTAGATTTAGCAAAGGATAGAAAATTTGATTTATCAAATACAAAAGATAGAGAAGAGTTTGAAAAGTATAGAGATCAAATGTATGAAAATCAACAAAACATGCTTCAATATGCTAACGCTATGTATGCGCTTGGGGAAGAAGGAAGGTATTCACAATATAGACAAGATGAAAGACGCGGATATACTGAGGATCCTCTTTATGACCGTGTAGACCCTAGAAGTGGAAAAACAAGGCATGAAGAAAATCTAGAGAAACTATATAATAGACAATTTTCTACAGCTCCAAATAATCCGGGAATGATTGGCGCGCCGGGTTCCGATGAAAGAGCTAGAGTCCTTGAATTTCTTAATAACCAAAACTTTAATATTAAGTAATGAGTAAAAAGAAATTTAAAGAAACAACCGTTGGACAATTATTGTTTGGCGCTGCATCTGTAATAAATCCTACATTAGGAAATGTATTACAAGGTGTAACATCACCAAAAGAAGCAATAGAAGCTATAACTAAAGCTGATGCTCCAGCAGAAGATAAAATAAAACTACAACAAATAATATACGAACAACAGACTAAAGAAATTGAAGCTATAACTTCACGTTGGGAAGCTGATTCTATGTCTGACTCGTGGATGTCAAAAAACGTACGTCCATTAGTATTAGTATGGTGCATTGTTGTATTTTCTTTTGCAGGTATATTAGATAGTGTAGAAACTATACCGTTTCATATAAATGAATTATGGAATGATACTTTTGAGAAGGTTATGATGGCGGTCGTGTTAGCCTATTTCGGCGGACGAACGACAGAAAAGGCTAGTAGTATATTCAAAAAGTAAAAATCCTTATTTATAAGTGATAATATAAATAGAATTAAATTAAATTAAATATTATGAAAAAACTATTATTATGTATAGTAATGCTATTTAGTATTACTATGAACAGTCATGACTTACATGAAAATATTTCTGGAGTATGGTCTAGTGATGAAACTAGTTACTATGTAGTTATTTTATATAATGAAGATGAAGGATACAAATTTGTAAACTTTTCTCTTTATGAACAAGATACAGTAGAAGAGCAGATTATTGAAGTAACAGATGACTATGTAAAAACTAGACTTATTAATCCAGATAATGAGTGGGAAGTGTTTATAACTTACTCATATGAAAATGACACATTAATGTGTACGTTTGAAGGAGATAGTAACCATAGCACATTGTATAAAAAACACTGGATAGTAACAAATTAAATTAAATAAAATGGAAGTAAAAAAAATAACACAAGAAGAGTTAGATAATATTACTAAATTACAAACTGAAATAGCACAATTATTACAAGATATAGGTGTTAATGAAGCAGAAAAACACGCAATGTTACATAAAATTGCAGGTGTTAATGTAAAACAAGAAGATGTTAAAAAAGAACTAGAAAAAAAATATGGTCCTATTAACATTAATTTAGAAAATGGAGAATATACTGTAATTGAAAAACAAAATGGATAGCGTAATAAGAAAAATTAGTATTGGTGCTGATTATAAAAATGAAGCTATGCATTATTCTATAGGTCAGCAAGTATACGGTGGGCATGAAATATCTCATATTTTATTTGATAATAAAGATAATTCATATAATATTTATATAAAGAAAAACAACGAAGTATTACCATGGAAGAAGTTTAATTCTAACATGGCAATAGCTGTTGAATATGATTTAGAATATTAATGAATAGTTTATACGAGTTTATTATTGAACCACTAGGGGATAGATATGCTAATAACAAAAAAATAGGTGAAAAAAATTTAATATTAAATACTAAAATTGAATCCTGGAAATTTGTTAACCGATATGCCAAAGTTTTAGAAGTACCACTAGCAATTAAAACACCTATTAAAAAAGGTGCTATTGTTGTGGTACATCAAAATATTTTTAGAAGATTTTATACTATGCAAGGAAAACAAAGTAATAGTAGATCTTATTTTAAAGATAACATGTATTTTGCCGGTATAGATCAAATATATCTTTATAAAAACAAAGATAAATGGAAATCTTTTGGAGATAGATGTTTTATTAAACCTTTAAAAAATTCTAATAATATAGATATAGTTAGAGAAGAACCTAATACTGGAGTATTAAAAATTGGTAATGATAACTTAACTAATTTAGACATACATGTAGAAGATGTTATAGGGTTTAGACCTGGCGGAGAGTGGGAGTTTATTATAGATGATGAACGCCTTTATTGTATGAAATCAAATGATATTGTAATTAAGTATGGAAACGAAAAAAATAAAGAAGAATATAATCCAAGCTGGACGAATAGCAGTTGATGAATTAATTAAAGTTGCTAAAGAACCTATTATTGATTTCGGTCCAGATATATCAGCAGATAGACTTAAAAATGCTGCAGCAACTAAAAAGTTAGCTATATTTGATGCGTTTGAAATATTAGCTAAAATTAATGAAGAAGAAAATATTATTGAAGGTAAAGTAGAAGAAGAAACTAAAAAACCTAAAGAATTTAAAGGTTTTGCAGAAGGGAGGTCTAAATAATGTACGAACAAACTCTTTTTAAAATATTACCTGATTATATAAAACCTAAAATACTTAAAAAAAATAATAAGTATAAAAAATGGGAGTATGGATATAATCCTGAACATGATATAGTTATTATAAGTAAAACTGGTAAAATAGGTGATATATATGAAATACAAAATTTAAAAATAGCATTACCTTTAGAAGAAGATGTTATAACTTTTAAATCTAATAGTTGGGAATATACTGAAATCCCTAAAGAATTAGGTAGAATTAAAACTATATTTGATTGGGAAGAATATCCTTTAGATTTTAAAGAAACATGGTATGATTTTATTGATAAAGAATTCAATAGAAGAGAAAAAGGATTTTGGTTTTATAATAATAATAAACCAACTTATTTAACTGGTACTCATTACATGTATTTACAATGGAGTAAAATTGATGTAGGTAAACCAGACTTTAGAGAAGCTAATAGATTATTTTTTATATTTTGGGAAGCTTGTAAAGCAGATCAAAGATGTTACGGTATGTGTTACCTTAAAAACAGAAGATCTGGATTTTCATTTATGGCTTCAGGAGAAACAGTTAATTTAGCTACTATTTCTTCAGATTCAAGATATGGAGTATTATCTAAATCAGGACCTGATGCTAAAACAATGTTTACAGATAAAATAGTTCCTATTTCTGTAAATTATCCTTTTTTCTTCAAACCTATACAGGACGGTATGGACCGACCTAAAACAGAATTAGCATATAGAGTACCAGCTAGTAAGTTTACAAGACGTAAATTAACCGCTAATACTCAAGCTCCAGAGCTTCAAGGATTAGATACAACAATTGATTGGAAAAATACTGGAGATAATAGTTATGATGGTGAAAAATTAAAACTATTAGTACATGATGAATCAGGTAAATGGGAAAAACCAAATAATATATTAAATAACTGGAGAGTTACAAAAACCACATTAAGATTAGGTAGTAGAATAATTGGTAAATGTATGATGGGTTCTACTTGTAACGCTTTAGATAAAGGAGGTAACAACTTTAAAAAATTATATTATGATTCGGATGTCACGCAAAGAAACCGCAATGGACAGACTCGCTCAGGATTATATAGTTTGTTCATACCTATGGAATGGAATTACGAAGGATACATTGATTCTTATGGCGTACCTGTATTCGATACACCGAAAGATTTAGTTAAAGGACCAGATGGAGTACCTATAACATTAGGAGTTATTGATTATTGGCAAAACGAAGTTGATGGATTAAAAGAAGATCAAGACGCTTTAAATGAATTTTATAGACAATTCCCAAGAACAGAAGAACATGCTTTTAGAGATGAAGCAAAATCTTCATTATTTAATTTGACAAAAATATACGAGCAAATTGATTGGAATTCTGATATAAAAAACACAAATATTATAACACAAGGAAATTTCCAATGGATAGGAGGTATAAAAGATACTGAAGTAGTATTTTCTCCTAGTAAAACTGGAAGATTTTTTGTGTCGTGGGTTCCACCTAGAAGATTACAAAATAATGTAATATTTAAAATGGGTAAGAAATATCCAGGTAATGAAACATTAGGAGCATTTGGATGTGACCCATATGATATATCAGGAACTGTAGATGGAAGAGGATCTAATGGTTCTTTACATGGTTTAACTAAATTTAGCATGGAAGATGTTCCACCTAATCATTTCTTTTTAGAATATATAGCTAGACCACAAACAGCAGAAATATTTTTTGAAGACGTATTAATGGCATGCATATTTTATGGAATGCCTATATTAATTGAAAATAATAAACCTAGAATACTTTATCATTTTAAACGTAGAGGTTATAGAGGTTTTTCAATGAATAGACCAGACAAAATATATAATAAGTTGTCTGTAACAGAAAGAGAAATAGGTGGCATACCTAATTCAAGTGAAGATATAAAACAAGCACACGCAGCTGCTATTGAAAGTTATATTGAAAGTTATGTAGGTAGAAGAGAAGATAATACTTATGGAGACGTATATTTTCAAAGAACATTAGAAGATTGGGCCAAGTTTGACATTAATAATAGAACATCACATGATGCTTCTATTAGTACAGGACTAGCAATAATGGCTTGTAATAAAAATAAATACAGACCTAATCCTAAACTTGTATTAAAAAATTATGATTTAGGAATTAAAAAATATGATAACAAAGGTCAATTATCAAAAATTATAGATTAAATGAAAAGTATATATAGTAACGGTAGTAGTATTTTTCCTAGCCAAGTGGTTAGTGACGCTGAGAAATCATCATTGGAATATGGTATGCAAGTTGCACAAGCTATAGAACAAGAGTGGTTTTTATTAGGAAGAACTAACGGAAATAGATATTTAACTACTTGGAATAATTACAATAGATTAAGATTATATGCAAGAGGAGAACAACCTACTCAAAAATATAAAGATGAATTATCTATTAATGGAGATTTATCATATCTTAATTTAGATTGGAAACCAGTACCGATTATTAGTAAATTTGTAGATATATTAGCTAATGGAATTTCTAATAAAGATTATGACATTAATGCTTATGCTCAAGATCCAGGAGCTTTACAAAAAAGAACCAATTATGCTGAAAGTCTAGCACAAGATATTTTTGCTAGAGATACAATGAAACAAATTACTGCTAAACTAGGTAGTAATTTATTTAATACAGAAATACCTGAAGAACAATTACCTCAAACTCCAGAAGAATTAGAACTACATATGCAGTTAAGTTATAAACAAGCTGTAGAAATTGCTGAAGAAGAAGTTATAAATCAGGTTTTAGATTATAATAAATGGGATTTAATTAGACGTAGAGTAAATTATGATTTAGTTACATGTGGTATTGGTGCAGTTAAAACAGATTTTAATTTAGCAAATGGAGTTACTATAGATTATGTAGATCCTGCTATGTTAATATATTCTTATACAGAAGATCCAAATTTTGAAGATTTATATTATATAGGTGAATTAAAAGCTGTAACTTTACCAGAAATAGCTAAACAATTTCCTAATTTATCTGATGCAGAATTAGAAAAAATTCAAGAATATCAAGGAAATAAAAGTTATTTATATGGTTATGGTAATGGTCCATGGGATCAAAATACTATTCCTGTAATGTATTTTGAATATAAAACATATAGTGATCAAGTATTTAAAATAAAAGAAACTGAACAAGGTTTAGTAAAAGCTATAGAAAAACCAGATACCTTTAATCCTCCACAAACCGAAATGTTTGAAAGAGTAGGAAGAACAATAGAAGTATTATATAAAGGTGTAAAAGTTTTAGGTACAGACATTATGCTTAAATGGGAGTTAGCAGAAAATATGACTAGACCTTTTGCGGATACTACTAAAGTTGAAATGAATTATGCTTTATGTGCTCCACGAATGTATAAAGGAAGAATTAATTCAATTGTAAGTAGAATTACAGGGTTTGCTGATATGATTCAAATAACTCATTTAAAACTACAACAAGTTATAGCTAGAATGGTACCAGATGGTGTATTCTTAGACATGGACGGACTAGCCGAAGTTGATTTAGGTAATGGTACTAATTATAATCCAGCTGAAGCTTTAAACATGTATTTCCAAACTGGTTCGGTAGTTGGTAGATCTTTAACTCAAGACGGAGAATTAAATAGAGGAAAAATACCAGTTCAAGAATTAGCTAGTGGATCAGGTCAAGCAAAAGTACAAAATTTAATTCAAACATATAATTATTATTTGCAAATGATAAGAGATGTGACCGGATTAAATGAAGCTAGAGATGGAAGTTTAGCTGATAAAGATACTTTAGTAGGATTACAAAAAATAGCTGCACAAGCTTCTAATATAGCAACCAAACATATTAATAATGCTAGTTTATATTTAACATTAAGAGTTTGTGAAAATATATCTAAAAAAGTAAATGATATGTTAGATTATCCTTTAACGGCTAATGCTTTAAAGAATAGTATAACAGCTTTTAATACTGCTACATTAGATGGATTACAAGAAATTAATTTACATGATTTTGGAATTTATTTGGATTTAGAGCCAGATGAAGAAGAAAAACAAAGATTAGAAGAAAATATTCAAGTTGCTCTTTCTAGTGGTGGTATTGATTTAGAAGATGCAATTGAAGTACGTCAAATACGTAATTTAAAATTAGCTAATCAAATGCTAAAACAAAAACGTAGACGTAAAATGCAGCATGATAGACAAATGCAAATGGAAATGAATCAGCAACAAGCTCAAGCAAATGCCGATGCGGCACAGCAGGCAGCTGAATCAGAAGTACAAAAACAACAAGCTTTAACAGCAGAAAAAGTTAGTTTAGAAGAAGCGAAATCTCAGTTTGAAATTCAAAGAATGCAAACAGAAGCTCAAATTAAAAGAGAATTAATGGCTGAAGAATTTAACTATCAAATGCAGTTAGAGCAAATGAAAGGAAATAGAGAAATACAAAGAGAACAAGAAATTGAAGATCGTAAAGATAACAGAACAAGAATAGCTGGAACACAACAAAGTCAAATGATTTCTCAACGTCAAAACAATGAGATGCCTAAAGATTTTGAAAATGATCCACAATTAATGAATCAACCAGTTATTTAATATTAACTATTTAATTATATTATATTATGTCAGATGAAGTAAAACAAGAGGGTGACTTTAAAATAAAGTCTAAACCTAAGCGTAAAGCTAAAAATTTAGGTGATTCAAAAGATGAACCAGTAAAAGTAGATTTCACAAAACCTGAAGCACAAGGAGAAGTAATTCCTGAAGTTGCTAAAATGGATTTAACTAAACAACCAGAAAAAGATGCCGTTCAAACACAAAAGACAGATGGTGGCGATGCTTCTATCGAAGAACCCAAAGACAGTAGCGACAGCAAAGGAATGGCTGAAGAAGTACGGGACACCAAGCAAGAAGTAGAAACTCCAATTACAGAAATAATTGAAGAAATTACTGAAGATACTAAACCAGTTGACAATATGGTTACTGATGAAGTATCTATGCCAGAAAGAGTATTACCAGAAAACATTGACAAACTGGTAAAATTTATGGAAGAAACTGGTGGAACTGTAGAAGATTATGTACATTTAAATAAAGATTATAGTACATTAGATAATGATCAGTTGTTGCGTGAACACTTAAGACAAACTAAACCTCATCTTGATTCAGAAGATATAAGTCTTATTTTAGAAGACTTTACTTATGAAGAAGATATAGATGATCCAAAAGAAATACGTAGAAAAAAACTAGCTTATAAAGAAGCAGTTGCAAAAGCGAAACAGGATTTAGAAAATAAAAAATCTCAGTATTATGCTGAAATTAAAAATCGTCCTGGAGTAACTCAAGAACAGCAAAAAGCTACAGATTTTTTCAACCGTTATAATAAACAGCAAGAAACTATAAAGCAATCACAAGAGCTTTTCCAAAAACGTACTAACGACTTATTTACCTCAGAATTCAAAGGTTTTGATTATTCAGTTGGGGATAAAAAGTTTAGGTATAAGGTAAAAGATCCTGTGAAAGTAGCTGAAAGTCAATCTAATATTGAAAACTTTGTAAAGAAATATCTAGACAAAGATGGAAATATTAGTGACGCTGCAGGTTATCATAAAGCTTTATATGCTGCGATGAATGCTGATAAACTAGCCTCTCATTTTTATGAGCAAGGTAGAGCCGATGGAGTAAAAGACATCGTAAAAAAATCTAAAAATCCAGCAAACGAAGCACCAAGGCAGGTTGCCAGCGGAGACGTTTTCGTGGGGGGACTACAGGTAAAAGCTATTAGTGGAGCAGATTCATCAAAATTGAAAATCAAAAGAAGAACATTTAACAATTAAAATTTAGAAAAATGGCTTTAACCCCACAATTTGGTACTATTGTACCAAGTCAAGTACAGGAAATTCTAAATTCTAACTATTTACAGTGGACAGACGCTGGTGCTGCTAACTTTGCAGATTTTGCACAGCAGTATTTACCAGAAATCTACGAAGCTGAAGTTGAAAGATATGGTAACAGAACTTTATCTGGATTCTTAAGAATGGTTGGAGCTGAACTTCCTATGACAAGTGACCAAGTAATCTGGTCTGAACAAAATAGATTACACATTGCTTATGACGATTGTACGCAAACAGGTGCTGGTAATACAATTAATGTAAACCCAGGTGCTGCTGCAAACATTCAAAACGTTGTGTCTCCAAGATCTACTATCGTAGTAATGGATGACTTTGGTAACGAAGTAAAATGTTTAGTAACAGCTTCAAACACTGCTACATTCGTTCTAACTGTTGAACCTTATACTGCTGCAAGTTTAGCTACAGCTGGTATTGTCGGAAATGTAAAGATTTTCGTTTATGGTTCTGAATATCAAAAAGGATCTGTAACTCCTAACGCTCCAGGTGCTCCTGGTGCTGTAACAGGAACACAGTATATCAGTGTTGATCCTTCTTTTACTCAATTTAATAACAACCCTATCATAATCAGAAACAAATATGTTGTTAATGGTTCTGATATGGCTCAGATTGGTTGGGTAGAAGTTGCTACTGAAGACGGTACAGGTGGATACCTTTGGTATCTTAAAGCTGAGTCTGAAACAAGACTTAGATTTGAGGATTACCTAGAAATGGTATGTGTAGAAGGTGAATTAGTTGATGCAGCTGTTTCTCCTATCGCTACTGGTATTGGAACTCAAGGTTTATTTGCTTCTATTGAAGATAGAGGTAACGTAATGGTTGGTTTCTCTGCTGCTACAGGTATCGGTGATTTTGATGACATCCTAAGAAACTTAGATACTCAGGGTGCTATTGAAGAGAACATGTTATTCTTAGACAGACAAACTGCTTTAGATTTTGATGATATGCTTGCTAGCATTTCTTCAGGAGCTGCAGGTGGTACTGCTTTTGGATTATTTGAAAACTCAGAAGAAATGGCTTTAAACTTAGGTTTCAGCGGTTTCAGAAGAGGTTCTTATGACTTCTATAAAACAGATTGGAAATACTTAAACGATGCTTCGACTCGTGGTGGTATGACTGGTCCTGCTTCTATTGAAGGAGTATTAATTCCAGCTGGTACTACAACTGTTTATGATCAAATTTTAGGAACTAACATCCGTAGACCTTTCTTACACGTAAGATATAGAGCGTCTCAAGGTGATGATAGAAGAATGAAATCTTGGTTAACAGGTTCTGCTGGTGGTGCGTTTACTAGTGATCTTGATGCAATGGAAGTTAACTTCCTTTCAGAAAGATGTTTAGTAACTCAAGCTGCTAACAACTTTGTATTATTCAAAGGAGTGTAACTATATAAAGGTTGGGGCGTCAAAAAGCTTATGCTCAAAAAGGCGCCCATATACCTTTTTAACTATTTAATTATATTATATTATGGCAAAAAAGAAAAAAGAAGAAGTGGTAGTTGAAGAAACTCCACAAGTAGAAGTTGCGGTTGCGGCTCCGGCTCCAGCTCCTGCAACAATAAAACCAGTAAAAAAAGACTGGGAAATAAAAAATAGAACTTATATACTAACAGGTAATAAGGAACCATTAACATTTACTATTCCAAGTAAACATACTAGAAGACATCCTCTTTTATGGTTTGATACAAAAACTAATACTCAAAGAGAATTAAGATATGCGACTAATATGAATTCACCATTTGTAGATGAACAAAAAGGTGAAGTAACTTTAGGACATATTACTTTTAGAGATGGTACATTGCATGTTCCAAAAGAAAATGTAGCATTACAAAAACTTCTTTCTGTATATCATCCGATGAAGGATAAAAGATATAAAGAACATATCCCAACTAAAATAGCTGAAAATCAGTTAGAAATGATTGAATGGGAAATTGAAGCTTTAAATGTTGCTAGAAACATGGATATTGATATAGCAGAAGCTATTGTAAGAGTAGAGTATGGATCTAAAGTAAATAAAATGTCTTCTAAAGAATTAAGAAGAGATTTATTATTACTTGCTAAAAAGAATCCTAGATTATTCTTATCACTAGCGGCTGATGAAAATGTACAATTAAGAAACTTTGCTGTTAACGCAGTAGAAAGTAATTTAATTTACATATCACAAGATCAAAGATCAGTTCATTGGGCTAGTAATGATAGAAAACTTATGACAGTTCCATTTGAAGAAAATCCATATTCCGCAATAGCGTCTTGGTTTAAAACAGATGAAGGTGTTGAAGTATTTAAGTCTATAGAAAAGAGACTAAGATAAATAATAAGGCGGGTTCGCCCGCCTTTTATTAAAATATAAATATAATGGTAAACGTAGATACAGTATATCAAACAGTATTATTAATCCTTAATCAACAACAAAGAGGATATATGACGCCTGATGAGTTTAATAAAGCTGCAACTCAGGTACAGCTAACTATATTTGAAGCTTATGCGAGTGATCTTAATCAACAATATCGTTTACCACAAAATGATACTGAATACGCAGATAGAGTTAAAAATATTGAACAAAAACTTCAATATTTTCAAAAAACCGCTGTGATTCCTTATGATGCAGTAGCTAATAATTTTCCTTTGTTAGACAATGCTATAATAGATAATCCTGTTGTAGTAGGTACTACTGATGTATTATATAGATTAGGTTCAGTATTTTATAGAGACTATGATCTCGGTCAGTACACACAGAGAAATGAGTTAAGACAATTGATTCTTTCCCCTTTAACTCAACCCACAGAAAAATTTCCTATATATTTATACGAGAATGATGTATTAGAATTGTATCCTACAAGTATACAATCTGGTATAAGTATTTCATACTTAGCTAAACCTAATAATGTATTATGGGATTTCACTACAGATCCAGTTACCGGAGCGTATATATATTCTTCTGGAACTTCTATACAATTTGGATTAGATGTTACTGAACAAGACGAAATTATATTAAGAATACTAGCTTATGCTGGTGTTATTATACAAGATCCTTCAATAGTGCAAATAGCTACGCAAGCAGTTAGTGCACAAGATTCAAATGAAAAACAATAAGATATGCCAACACCAAATGGAGGTTTAATAACCGAAACTAACAGTCAATATTACGCGGGTGCTCAAGGTTTTACTACTACTGCACCGCAGCAGGAGTTTATGTTTACATTTAATACTCCACTAGTTTTAGGTGATCCTGATCCTACATCGGTAGACTATGCTTTAAATAATTTTAAACTTTATGCTAGCTCAGATGGTTTAACTTATAGTGAGGTTACAGCGGCAAATTGGCCGGCTCAATATCCTTATGCAGTTAATAATCAACCTAACGGTGATAGTCAAGTAGTATTAAATGCTAATCTTCCAGCTAATCACATTTTAGTAGTTCAATTAAAAACTATTGATGGTGGTAGTTTTGGAGCAAGAGATGCGTATGGTATGACTACAGAGCAAAATTATGGTAGTTATGCTTATGTTACATTAGAAGATATAGTAAATAATTTTATTGTAGGATTTGTAGGAAAAGATAAATTAATTCCAGATGTAAGAAGAAGTGATATAATATTTCATGCTAAAAGAGGATTACAAGAGTTTAGTTATGATACTTTAAAATCAGTTAAATCTCAAGAACTAACAGTTCCTCATACATTAGGTGTAATTCTTCCTCAAGATTATGTTAATTATGTAAGAGTATCTCGAATAGATGCATTAGGAGTTCAAAGAATAATATATCCTTCTAATAATTTAACTGATTCTCCATATGAATTACCTATACAAGATAATATGGGTGTTCCTACTCAAGATAATTTTGAAGATAATTTAGAAGGTACATCACTAACAGAAGAAAGATGGAAAAGAGCTAACACTAATTTAATTAGTCAAAACTATGACTTTGCTTTATATAATGAAGGCATGGACTGGTGGGGCTATAATTGGGGTTATGGAGGATACTGGTATTGGGGTTGGGGTGAGCAATATGGAATGTCACCACAATATGCTCAATACAACGGTTGGTTTAATATGAATGAAAGAGAAGGTAAAATAGCTTTTTCTAGTAATCTAATAGGTTCTCTAATCATTTTAGAGTATATTTCTGATGGACTTGCATATGATTTGGATAGTAGAGTACCTAAACTTGCAGAAGATGCTTTATACGCATATATTTCTCATGCAATAATCGCAAGCAGAATTAACCAACCTGAATACATAGTACAAAGATTAAGACAAGAAAAGAGCGCTAAACTAAGAAATGCTAAAATTAGATTATCTAACATTAAACTTGATGAGATAGTACAAGTAATGAGAGGTAAAGCTAAATGGATAAAACGATAAACAATGCCACAAATTACTAATACCTTTCTAAAATCCAAGATGAATAAAGACTTGGATGCTAGAATATTACCAAATGGCGAATACAGAGATGCTCAAAATTTACAAATAAGTAGATCACAAGGTGCTGAAGTAGGAGAATTTGAGAACGTTTTAGGAAATACTGAATTAAAATATCTTTATACAGGTAGAGCAGGGTCAACATATTATGGTAAAATAATTGGGCAATTTACTGATCCACCTAATTCTAATATTTATATATTTAGCGCAGGATATTCTGGAGATGGAAGATGTCCAAGAGATTTAAAAGTATATGCAGATCCTACTGGTGTAGCTAATCAAACTATAATACAAATATTTGACGCGGCTGGAAATCAATTAAATCCTGTTACTGTAGGAGTTGAAGTTGGAATGATGTTGTGGGGTGATAATTGGGACGGTCAACCATCAGGAGCTGGTGGTCAAGAAGTAGATCCTATTGTTACTAATGTATCAGGAGTTGGTCCTAATTACTATGTAACATTAAGTCAACCAGTAAGTTTTGCAGCTGCAGGACCTCCAGGTGATACAATAAACATAGGTTATACAAATACAATACATAGATATAATGTAGACAATGATACTCTTACATTATTAGTACGTGGTTCATTTTTAAATTTTCATCAAGATTATAGAATGTACGCTACTAACATGATAGAGGATTTATTATTTTGGACAGATAATAGAAATCAACCTAGAAGAATTAATGTAAATTTAGCAAATCCTTTAGATTTAATTAGTCCTACACATTATGTTAATGAAGATCAAATTTCAGTAGCTCAATATTATCCTTATAATACTCCTTTAGTACTACATCAAGTTATACAACAATGTACAGCTGGTGCTCAAGCTGGTGCTCCTGCTAAAGGATATGATTTAACTATTACTGATATTACTGGTATTCAAATAGGAGATATTGTTACAGGTTTTCCTAATCAAGGACCACAAGAGCTTTGGAATGTAATAAATATAGTTCCAGGTATTGCTCCAGCTGGTACTGTAACTATATATAATAATTTTAGAGACGGTAGTGTTGGTCAAGTTCCAGGAACATATGCGGGTGGAAATGTAGATATTACATTTAGTAATACTACTATGAGAAATGAATTTGAAAGAAAACTTACAAGAGGTTTTGATTCTAGTATAGCGGCTGCGGCAACATATGCAGCTTATACCGATGTTACTTTTGCTTATAATTATGATAATCAACCTAATGAACCTAGTGCCCAACCAACTCCAAGAGTAGGTGATTATATTACTAGTGAAGAAGCAGAAATAACTGGTAGTGGATCTGGTAGAATTACAGTAGCTGATGAAGTTGTTATACAACAAATAACTAGTATAACTCCAGGAACTAGTGTAGTTTTACAGTTAACAAAATCTATTGATACATTAGTTGGTGGAGCTGATATGACGGTATCGGCTAATCCTAATTATAATGTTGATTTTACAGGTGATCCAGATTTAGTTGAAAAGAAATTTATTAGATTTAGTTATAGATTTAAATATGAAAACAATGAATATTCTTTAGCTGCTCCTTATACTCAATTATGTTTTATTCCTAAACATGATGGATATTTTGGTGGTGGAAAAAATGATGCATTACAAGATCAGGTAAATGCTTATGATTCATCTATTATTGAATGGTTTACTAATAAAATAGATACAGTAGCTTTAAAAATACCTTTACCTTCAGACAATAATGCTACTGCCGCTGATGCTATAGATAGTTTAATAAACAATTATAAAGTAAAAGAAATTGAAATACTATATAAAGAATCAGATGCTTTATCTACTAAAATATTAGAGAATATACAGGTAGATAATACTTTATCTTCTTTTGTAGAAACAATACCAACTGGAGTTATTACTACTAATCAATGGTATTATAATTTTGATTATAAATCTATAAAACCTTATAGAACTTTTCCTACAAGTGAACAAAATAGAGTATGGGATAATGTTCCTTTAAAAGCATTAGGACAAGAAATAACTGGTAACAGAGTAATATATGGTAATTTTTTACAAAAACATACTCCACCTAACAGTTTAGATTACGAAGTAATTAATGGAAATAAAGATTTAGATTACGATAATTATGCACAATATCCTAATCATTCAGTAAAACAAAATAGAAATTATCAAGTAGGTTGGGTTTTATCTGATAGATATGGTAGAGCATCTAGCGTAGTATTATCTAGTAATGATGATAATCCAAATGTTAACGGTTCTACTATTTATATACCATATAAAGATTGGTCTGAAGTAGATGATCCTATTAATGATGTAACTACTTATAAATGGTTGGGTAACGCATTAAGAGTAAAATTAAATAATGGTATAACTCAAATAACTAATAATAGTATTACAGGCGAACCTGGATTATATAAATCTGAAAGTGATACAACTTGTGATGGAATAACAATATTAGGAGGTGGTAATGGTCATGCTGTTGGTGATATATTAGGATTTGGTTATCCTCCAGGTCCAGGTGGTTTAGGAAGTGGATTAACAGCAGAGGTAGTAAGTGAAGCCGCGGGTGTAATAACTGGATTACAAGTTATTGATAGAGGAACTGGTTATGCTAATGGTCAGACTTTATTCCAAACATCCACTACAGGAGCAGGAGTAAGCGCGGTTGTTGAAACAATTGTATACCCGGCTAATCCTACTGGTTGGCAATCTTATAAACTAGTTGTTAAACAACAAGAACAAGAATATTATAATATATATTTACCTGGTTATGTTAATGGTTATCCTGTAAGAGAAGCAATTGATAGAGGTAGAGTAGCATTCGCAGTATTACTTGGTGATAATATAAACAAAGTACCAAGAGATTTAAATGAAGTTGGACCACTACAAACAGAGTTTTCTGCATCAGTAAGATTATTTGGAAGAGTTAATAATCCAAATATTAATAATCTTCAAAAAGCTGGTGCCGGAACTTATTATTATGAAAATAGAGAGTATGCTTGGAATACTCAATATTTTCCAGGAAGAATTAATGATGAATCAGTAACTGTAGGTAATGTAGGTTCAGGAGGTTTAGAATTAGCTAATTCACCTTTTAGTAATCTTAATAGTTTATCCGGAGCTTTTCTTAATCCACCAGATTCAACAAGTGCTGATGGTAGAATACCATGGGGAAGACCTGGGGAATATCAAAACTTTTATAATGTACAGCAAAATCCTTTAGCAACAGGTTTAAAAATTGGAGCTGAAGAAACACAACCACAGTTAACACAACCTAACGCACCAGAACTTAATACATTAGGCGCAAAAGTAACTACTGATACTGTTCCAGCTGCAGCACTTACAACTGGATGTATGTATCCTTATTTAGCAGTATCTGAAACTGAAGCTGTAGAAAGTCAACTAGAAATATTTTATGAATCATCTACATCGGGTAATTTAATTGATTTAAATAGACAAGTTATATCTGATTATGGAGGTGTATCTGGAACTACAACAAGTTTTGGATCTTTCTTAGAAGATGATACAGTTGGTACTGATGTGATCACAGCATTTAGTTTTACTGATTCAGCTGGAAATATTCTTACACTTCAAGGCGTGCCAACAATAACTCAAGTTATAGATGGTAATGGAGTAGATGTAACAGGTATATTCAATATTATTGAAACCATACCCGCAGCATATGATGATTTTAATATTCAAACAAATCAATTATTTTGGTATGGAGCTGAAACTTTAACTAAATCTAATATATTTGAAATATCATTTCAAACTGTTTATGATGACGGAGTTAATCCTGTTTTTGTTGATGATCTAACTAATCAAATTACAATTCAATTAGGTAATGTTGCTCCTACAATAGGTGGTTTTACACCAGCTTATGGACCAGATGCTGGAACAGAACAAGCTTGTAGCAAACCAGGAGGTTCTTCAGGATATGATACAACTACATCTGGAGTATGGGGACAATTTACTAATGGTAAAAATGGTTCTGCAGATATTACAAATGATACTCAAGAATTATGTTATGAATTAAATGTAACTCCACCAGGTGGAACTGCTACATTTAGTATTGATCAAAGTGGAAATGTTACTAAAACAGGAGGAACAGTTGTTAATGGTACATATACATTTGATCTTACTTTAACTGATGCTGCTGCTTCATGCGTAACATCTCCAGGAAGTTTATCAGTAGCATGTTCATATGATATTGTTGTGGGTACTCCACCGGTTAATCAGGTATTATGTTTTGGACCTACAGCTCAACTAACTAATCCTGCAAATTTAGATACCGCATGTTTATTAGGAACTGGTTATCCTTTAGAAGTATTTTTTGGAGCTAGTAGATTTGTAAATTCAGGAATCGTAGGTAATGCAGGTCCACTAATTGGAAGTGGAACTCAAACTATATTAGCTACAATTGATACAGCTGTAGGAGCTGGAGCAAATGGATATGGTATAACATCTAACAATTCTATAAACTTAAGATATTACAATGCTTTCAATGAAGCTAGTAGTTTTGGAGCATTCCCTTGGACTTGTGGATTACCTCCAGTTACACCAGCATTTACCACAGGTGAATTAGTACAAGGTGTTTTTGCTATTGAAGCTATTTTAGAAAAACAGGCTTTTGCTAGTCCTGATAATACATATACAACAAACTTTACAATATTATATAGAGCTACAGCGGCTGATCCATGGCAATTAGCAACAGCTGCAGCATCTTCTCCTACTAATCCAGGAGTAGCAGTGGGCAATTACAATTTACTTACTGTGCTGGGAACTGGAGCATCAAGTGCTTCACTTACATATCATTTTGCTGCAACTGGTGAATATGCTGTAAGAAACAATGGAGTAAGAGGAGTTGGATGTACTGCTTCAAGTACAATAGCTAGGTTTGAAGTTAACTTTTACGATGCAACATTTGGAGCAACAGCGGCACCATGTGTAGATTGTGTTGGACCACTGTAATAATTGATTAAAACGAGTAATAATAATATATGGCTACTACATTAGAACTATCATATTTTAACACTTTTTGGTT
>Ga0209977_10000279_pt1 | contig 20119 bp, 23 predicted proteins | sample SumtaG_2_FD_183113 | JGI IMG/M metagenome (GOLD analysis project Ga0209977, IMG submission 183113) | Deep subsurface microbial communities from Indian Ocean to uncover new lineages of life (NeLLi) - Sumatra_00607 metaG (SPAdes) (version 2) | ecosystem: Environmental > Aquatic > Marine > Oceanic...
GTAATGTCTAATCTTTGGGATTCCAGAGGAGAGGTAAAAAGGGCTTCCTGTAGTAATTTTTCCTTCTCTTCCAGGCTTGACTCTAAAGCCTTCTTGATTTCATTAGCTTTGGCACCCCCCTTTCTCCGTTCTTCCAGGGGCAAGGTTGCCAAAGAACGTAGAACTTTAGTTAAACTGCTTTTCTTACCCAGGTGGCGGATACGCCACAACTCCAGCTCCCGAGGATTATTAACTTTATTTAGCCCATCGAGAGCTTGCGCATGAAGGTCTTTGAGTTGTTCCAGCATTGATTATCAAGTGGTGTTATCCTGTTCAAAATTCTGGGATTCTTCAGGCATAATGTCATTACAAGCTGGGTGATTTATTCTCAGTTACCGAAGCTATTAATGTAGCAAAACCTTCAGGATCTTTAACTGCCATCTCAGCTAACATCTTGCGGTTGATCTCTATATTTGATTTTTTTAACCCGACTATAAACTGACTGTAAGTAAGTCCTCCAGCCCGTGCCGCAGCATTAATGCGGGTGATCCAGAGCTTTCTGAAATCTCCCTTCCGCTCACGACGATGACAATAGGAATAATCTAAGGCATGAAGCATGGACTCATGAGCCGTCCTATAAAGCTTATGTCTAGCCGCCCGGTGTCCCTTGGTCAGTTCAAGTACCTTTTTATGTCGTCTATGGGTAACTTTTCCACTCCTAGCTCGTGGCAAGTTCTTCCTCCTTTAACCTTTTGGGCGTTATTCTTTTCTTCTTAACAACAAAAATAAACTACTTTCCCCTCCCTACACTATTTGTAGGGTAGAAGTCTCCTCACTCTCTTCTTATCCGCTGAGGAGGTCATGATCATTTCGTCGTAGAGGCGCTTAGTTCTGGGAGCTTTTTTTCGCCTTAAATGGCTCTTGCCGCATTTAGTGCGCATCAGCTTGCCGCTCCCCGTTATATGAAACCGGCTCTTTGCCCCTTTATGGGTTTTCATTTTTGGCATCTGTTCCTGTCTCCTTAGATTTCTTCTGGGCAACCGGGGATAAGATCAAGGCTATAGTTCTCTCGGCATTACCGGAGCTACTTACTACGGCTAATTCCTTGGAGGCTTCAGCTACTTTACGCAGCACATTCCAACCTAGTTCAGGATAAATAACTTCGCGTCCTCTAAACCTTAGAAATAACCGTACTTTATTGCCCTCCTCCAATAATTTCTTCGTGGTCTTAATTTTTGCCTGTAAATCATGCTCTTCTATCTTGGGTCTTAAACGGACCTCCCTGAGTAAGCCAACTCTTTGGCCTCTCTTCGCCTTGCGTTCCTTTTTAGCTTGTTCATACTTATATTTACCATAATCAAGAAGTCGGCATACTGGCGGAGTCATCGTTGATGCTACCTGCACCAAATCGAGGCCGAGCTCATAAGCCATTTGCAATGCTTTTTGTAGAGGCACCACGCCCAGCTGTTCACCATCTTCCCCTATGAGACGAACTTCTGTAGCTCTGATTCTCCTGTTGGTCAATAATTCTTTAACTATGCTCTTTCTACCCCCTGGAACAGTATTTAAGACTTGGCCTCTATAGCTGTCTTTATTCTACTCTTAACTTCTACCAGAGTGTCTAAGCCCAGATCCTCGCCGCTCCTTAAACGAAGTGATGCACTAGATGAAGCCATTTCTTTATCACCAACTATAAGCATATATGGGACTTTCTCCAATTGGGCCTCTCTAATTTTCAAATTCATCCTCTCAGAGCGGTCGTCAATCCGAACCCGGATACCGTCATTTTTAAAATCGCTCTCTATTTTATGTGCATAGTCAACATGGCGATCTGCTATGGGAATTATTATTGTTTGAACTGGCGATAACCACACCGGGAAGGCACCTCCATAATGCTCTGTGAGGCAAGCTAAAAAACGCTCCATGCTGCCTAAAACTGTGCGATGTATCATCACCACATTATGCTCCAAGCCATCTTCACCAATATAACAGACATTAAAGCGTTGTGGCAAATTGAAATCAACTTGGATGGTAGGACCTTGCCAAACATGCCCCAAAGCGTCCTTGAGTTTAATATCGATTTTAGGCCCATAGAAAACCCCCTCGCCAGGATCCACTTCATAATGCAAGTCAAGTTTCTCCAGGACGTGTTTCAAGGATCCCGTTGCCTCCTCCCACATTGAAACTGTGCCAGCATATTTCTCAGGGCGCGTTGATAATAACAACTCATATTCGTCAAAGCCAAAGCTAGACATCATGAATTGTGCCAAGTTCAGAACTCCTAGTACCTCTTCTTCAACCTGATCAGGTCGGCAAAAAATGTGAGCATCATCTTGAGTAAATCCTCTGACCCTGGCAAGACCATATAATACACCGGTTCGCTCATACCTATATACTGTGCCTAATTCGGCATACCTCAAAGGCAAATTGCGATAACTGCGCAATTGGCTTTTATAAATCAAGATATGGCCCAAGCAATTCATGGGCTTTAGCATATATTGCTGTCCTTCAATTTCCATCGGTGGGAACAGATAATCCCGATAGAATTCCCAATGCCCGCTAGTTTTCCACAAATCTAGCTTGGCAATGTGGGGAGTATAAACGATATCGTAGCCACGCTTGATATGCTCTGCCCTCCACAAGTCTTCGATGATTTGTCGAATCAAAGCACCTCTGGGATGCCAGCAAATTAAGCCAGGACCAATTTCCTCGTGAGTACTGAAGAGGTCAAGTTCTCTGCCCAGCTTCCTATGGTCGCGTTTAGTGACTTCAGCTTGCCACGATAAATAATCGTCGAGCTCCTCTTGGCTTTCAAAAGCCACACCGTAAATTCTTTGTAGCATGGGTCGCTTTTCATCACCACGCCAGTATGCTCCAGCTAGATGAGTAAGTTTAAATGCTCTTACCTCACCCGTAGAGGCTAGATGAGGACCACGACATAAATCGGTGAAAGCACCTTGTTTATAGATAGTTACAGTAGTGTCGGGGATCTCGTTGATAAGCTCCAATTTATAGGGCTGGGTAGCAAAGAGCTTACGCGCTTCATCCTTACTCATCTCCTCTGTAACAAACGGCACATTCTGACTAATAATCTCCCTCATCTTGTTCTCAATTACAGGCAGGTCTTCCGGTGTTAATGGGCGTGACAGCTCAAAGTCATAATAGAAACCATTCTCAATGGTCGGTCCGATGCCAAATTTAGCCCCAGGAAAAAGACATTGTACTGCCTCAGCCATAATATGAGCTGCGGAGTGGCGCATCCGTTCCAGTTGCTTATCTCTTGTTTCTGACTTCATCCCGAATTTTTCATTGTAAATCTAGAAATCAAACATTATTCCATTAAAAAATGGGCGGTACTGGACTTGAACCAGTGACCTCTGCGATGTCAACGCAGCGCTCTAACCACTGAGCTAACCGCCCATCTGATAATTGTAGCAAACATAGCTAAACAGGACAAACCTTTGATAATACGGCGGAAATGGAAGATTAGTTATCATTAAGGGGCTTAGAAATTAAACATTAATAAAAATACAATGCCTGTCGTGGCTATTCTTTACCTCGCAGCCTTACACCGCTGGTGATATGAACCTGTACAGTTTGACCACAATTAGGGCAGGTTACTTCCAGAACAAGAGGCCTTCCCATCACTCTTTCTATAACTGATGTCACTATAGAATCCATATTATCCAGCCTCTCATCCAACATATCGAGGCGCTTAATCAACTGCCCTATATCTCGGTCTTGCTTGACCTGTTTACCTGAATCAACTCTATCTTGTGAAGCCAATTTATAGACTCTTCTCTACAACGCCTAATGATTCTAGCTCAGCTTTATCCTCTTTCATCAACTTGTCTATTTGTTCAGCGACGGTGCGCTCCAAATACTTACGGAAAGCTTCCCGTGCTGCTGGTGATGACCTCACCGCCTCCTTTACTCTCCGCCATTCATCCTCGATCACCTTATTCATCTGCTCAACACTTATGGGCTCTTTCCCTTGCCACAAGTCTTCTATCCTATCCAAAACCCTGCTTGTCATAGCCCTTTTAATGCGGTCGAAAGAAAGTAGCTCTTCCGCACTATATGGTTGCCCTGCTTTTCTTTCACTCATGGTGTACTACCTCCGATTAGATTTATTTGACTTATTATCATAAGTATAGCAGCGCAACTTGTCAAGGTATACTGGTCTGCCATATTGATTTCTAATTGGCAAAGGTGTATGATATCTATGTAAAAGGAGGTATCTGGAGATGGGTGAAGTGGAAATTGGCAAGGTAACGGATTTTTTTGCTCAGCCTATGGTAGCTGGTATAGAGCTAAGCGGCACATTGAAAATAGGCGATAAAATCCATATCAAGGGCAGCACCACAGATATGGAACTGGCTGTAGAATCTATGCAGATCGAGCGCGTTAACATCACCGAGGGCAAACCCGGCGACCTTGTGGGTATAAAAGTTCCTGATAGAGTAAGACGCGGTGACACAGTTTATAAAGTCACTGAATAGTCTTAAGCAGATTTGCCATTTCAATAGCGCCTACCGCAGCAACAGAGCCTTTGTTGCCTTCTTTAGCACCCGCTCTCTGGATAGCCTGCTCCAAATTGTCAGCTGTGATTATGCCTTGTATTACTGGTAGGCCAGTATCCAGGCTCACTCTGCCAATTCCTCTGTTTACCTCGGAAGCAACATACTCAGAATGGGGGGTACCACCACGAATCACCGCGCCAAGACATATTATGGCATCATACTTATTGCTCTGTGCTAATTTTTTGCTTATAAGCGGGATCTCTAGACATCCCGGGGTCCAGACAATATCCATGTCACCCTCAGCGACACCGTGGCGCACCAAAGCGTCTCTTGCTCCCTCAAGCAGCCTCGTGGTTATTAACTCATTAAAACGAGAAACAACTACGGCAAACTTAAGACCTTTTCCTATCAGAATACCTTCATAATGCTTAGTCATTACTTACCCTCCTGTAGACCTAGAATATGTCCTAACTTTTTTTGCTTGGTTTCCAAATAGCGGATATTATAAGGAGTGGGCGGAGCTATTAGGGGAACAGTTTCGACTATCTTAATTCCATAGCTTTCCAGCCCAATCACTTTCTTGGGATTATTGGTAAGCAATCGAATATTATGTAAACCTAAGTTGGCCAAAATCTGGGCACCCACTCCATAATCTCTCAAATCAGAAGCAAAACCTAAAGCTATGTTAGCCTCCACAGTATCCATCCCTTGATCTTGAAGAGCATAGGCGCAAAGCTTGTTGTGAAACCCGATTCCTCTCCCCTCCTGTCTCATATAGAGAAAAACGCCGCGTTCTTCTTTGGCTATACTTTGTAAAGCCATTTCAATCTGGGCCCCACAATCGCATCTAAAACTACCAAAGACGTCACCGGTCAGGCATTCACTGTGAACACGTACCAGCACTGGCTCATCATTTGATATATCACCTTTAACTAAAGCAACATGTTCAGCGGCATCAACAACACTTTTATAAGCCACGGCTGTAAATTCGCCATACTTGGTGGGCAGTCTAGCCTCAGTTACTCTTTGTACCAGTTTTTCATGACGGAGACGGTAGGCAATCAAATCAGTGATAGTTACAATCTTTAGGTCAAACTTAGAAGTCATAGCCTCAAGCTGAGGCAGACGTGCCATTGTGCCATCTTCGTCCATAATCTCACATATGACACCAGCAGGATAAAATCCAGTTAATCTAGCCAGATCAACGATAGCTTCGGTGTGTCCCGCTCGTACTAACACTCCGCCTTCTCTGGCTCTAATAGGGAATATATGCCCCGGCCGAACCAAGTCCTCCGACTTGGTATTAGGATCAAGCACCGTTTTTATTGTCTGGGCTCGATCAAAGGCAGAGATTCCGGTGGTAACTTGACTTTTCGCCTCAATAGAAACTGTGAAGGCAGTGGAGTAGTGTGAGGTGTTATTGGTAACCATCAGTGGTATTCCTAATTCGTCAAGTCTTTGACCGATAATAGGAAGACAAATCAATCCCCGACCATGCTTAGCCATGAAGTTTATCGCCTCAGGAGTAACCTTCTCGGCAGCTATGGCCAGATCCCCTTCATTTTCGCGTGACTCGTCATCAACGATAATGATGAACTTGCCTGTCTTTATGTCTTCAATTGCCTCAGAAATGCTAGCCCGCATCTGTTCCCCCTACAAATCCATATTCTCTAAGGAACTCCAAGTTTAAACTTGGTCTTTTTTGCTCCTTAAGATTTTCCACATATTTAGCTAGAATGTCTGCTTCTAAATTGACTATGTCTCCAGGTCTCTTCTTTCCTAACGTAGTATTTTCCATAGTGTAAGATACTAGAGAGACAACAAAAGAAAAATCATCAAGGTCTACGATGGTGAGACTAACACCATCAACAGCAATAAAGCCTTTATTGACCATATAAGGCATTAGTTTGGCAGGTGCCAGAATCCTCATAATATGCGCGGTTTCCTCACTAGTTACATCTATTACTTCTCCCGTATCATCGATATGACCCAACACTAAATGGCCACCCAGGCGTTCTCCCAGTACCAGTGCCCTTTCTAAATTTACCAGGTCGCTATAACGAAGACTACCAAGATTAGTGCAACGTAACGTTTCAGGCATAACATTAACACTGAAGCCGCGATTTTCCAGGGAGACAACAGTTAAGCAAACACCATTAACAGCTATGCTATCACCCACTTTCGTTCCTTCAAGCAGCTTATGGGTTTCAAAGGTCAAGCGGTCTCGACTTGTTTCCTTAACTATACCAACCTCCTCAACTATGCCTGTGAACATACTATAAACCTAGAAACCTACGCTTCTTGCGGTAATCGCTTCTCCACATATCCGCTAACTAATACATCATCGCCGAAACTCTTGATGTCAACTCGACTAAGACGCAAAGCCCTAGCTATATTGTCAACACCATTTCCTCCCACACTTGCAGCTTCACAGCCACCAATAATAATTGGTGAAATAAAAGCCAATACCTTGTCCACTAAGCGGTGGTCAAAAAGTGAACCAAGAAGCTTGCCACCCCCCTCCACAAGGACAGTGACAATCTCTCGTTTCCCCAACAACTTAAATAACTCTACAATGTCCACCGAGCCTTCCCTGGTTGGTAATTCCAGTACTTTAGCACCCGCCTCTACAAATTTTTCCTTCTTTACCGAGTCAAAAGGTGCTGCTACAGCAAGCAAAACCTCGCCTGGTGGTTCAAAAATATGAGCGTTCAATGGTACTCTTCCCTTACTATCAACAACCAGGCGTAGGGGCTGCATTTTTCCTATGCCACCCCTACCACCACAACATTTAGCAGTAAGGTGAGGATTATCAGCAACAACGGTGTTTACCCCTACCATTATAGCATCGAATGTATATCGCAGTGCATGTGCATACTTTCTTGTCTCTTCCTTGGTTATCCATTTAGAATCGCCAGTTTTAGTAGCAATCTTACCGTCTAGGCTCATGGCGAATTTGACTACAACAAATGGCAAACCTGTAGTAATGTGCTTGATATAAGCTTCGTTTATTTCATAAGCTTCTTGTTGACATATGCCTATACGGGTTTTGATGCCTCTTTCATTTAGCCTACCTACGCCACGCCCTGAAACCAGTGGGTTGGGGTCAAGCAAGGCTATATGGACCTCTAAAATGCCGGCATCAATTATAGCTTGAGTGCAAGGCGGAGTACGCCCATAATGAGAGCAAGGCTCTAGGGTAACATACATAGTAGCACCCCGAGCCTTATCACCAGCCTGACGAAGTGCTATGACCTCAGCATGCTCCGAGCCGGCAGGCTGAGTATACCCCATGCCGACAGCAAGTCCGTCTTTAACAACTATTGCCCCCACTGCTGGGTTAGGACTGGTATATCCCATAGCTAACCGAGCTAGAGATAGAGCATATTCCATATAATACTGAGGGGGCATTACCATCTACCTTTTCTGGATAAATTTCTTATAGCGGGATAATAGACTGCTAGCTGTAGATTCGCTTTGCCTTTAGTATTTGCTCCTTGAATCGCTAGAACCATATAACCTTCTACGTGGAAAGTCAAGTTTGGCAAATATGTTTGCCCATCACCATCTTAATAATAATACAAGGTAATCGCTAATTTGCCAAATTGAGCCATCCACGGGGAAGCTGTCCCCTTTGTGTCTTCAGCATTGATTGTAACAACAGCTTGAGGGAAGTGCAAAAAGAGCACGCGTAAATGGAGATATCGTTGCTATTCTTGTATAATGGATTCAGAGGAATGAAAAAGGCTTTTGAAGTAATTGACCATACTGCTGATGTAGGCATCATCGCCTATGGGACAGATATCGAGGAGCTTTTTTCCAATGCTGCTCTAGCTTTGTTCAGTTTGATTACTGAACCTGAAAGTGTTGAAAGGAAATTTCACCTCGATTTGGAAGTGAGCAGCGAGGACATAGACAGTTTGCTCATTGAATGGCTAAATGAACTCATTTACCTCTTTGATGTCAAACATATTTTGTTCAACCACTTCGATATCAAAAGTTTGACTCACAACGGACTTAAGGCTACCTGTTATGGGGAAGATTTTGACCCAATGAAACATAAGATAAAGGCGGGGGTAAAAGCAGCCACGTATCATATGTTAAAGCTAGATAAAAGTGATGATGGTTACAAGGCACAGGTAATTCTAGATATATAGGAGCTAAGGACATGGCACGATGGCAAGGACAGCTTATTAAGATAGACGATTATCGCTGGAAGATTCCCGAGAGTTATAAAACTGGTATGAGGGTTCCCGGTCTAATCTATGCCAGCAAGGAAATGCTGGAATCTATATGTGGGGAACAAACGCCCGAGCAAGTTGCCAATGTTGCCTTTCTCCCCGGTATAGTAGGTTACTCCTTTGCCATGCCGGATATCCACTGGGGTTATGGCTTCCCTATAGGCGGAGTAGCGGCAATGGATATTAAGAATGGCGTAATTTCCCCGGGGGGAGTGGGGTACGATATTAATTGTGGCGTAAGGTTATTGCGTACCAGTCTCAGCGAAGCTGAAGTGCGGCCCAGAATTAATGAGCTCATTAATGCATTATTCCACAATGTGCCATCAGGTCTTGGCTCTGAAGGGAAGATAAAGGTAAGTCAAAAAGAGATGAACCAATTGATGGTTGAGGGAGCTCGTTGGGCAGTGAAGCGTGGCCTGGGTTCCGAGGAAGATTTGGATGTTACTGAAGAAGGTGGATGTCTCAGTGGTGCCGATCCCAGTAAGATAAGCGATAAAGCAGCAAAGAGAGGTATGCCTCAGGCAGGCACATTAGGCTCAGGAAATCATTTTCTTGAGATTCAGGTAGTGAAGGAGATATTCGACTCCCACACAGCTAGCATTATGGGCATCACTGAGATAGGTCAGATATTAGTCTTAATTCACACAGGCTCTCGCGGCTTCGGTCACCAAGTATGTACTGACCATCTGCGTGTCATGGAGGGGGCGGTATCGAAGTACGGGATAAAGCTCCCCGACCGGCAGCTCGCCTGCGCTCCCATAGAATCATCGGAAGGCCAAGATTATTTAGGTGCTATGGCATGTGCTGCTAACTACGCTTGGGCTAACCGGCAGTGCATTGCCCACTGGGTTAGAGAAAGTTTTTCTAAAATTTTCGGTAAAAGTCCTGAGAAACTTGGCATGAGGCAGGTTTATGATGTCGCCCATAACATAGCCAAAATAGAAGAACATACAATAGATGGTCACAAGCTTAAGGTTTGCGTTCACCGCAAAGGAGCTACTAGAGCTTTTCCAGCAGGCCATAAGGATACTCCCACATGCTACAAGGAGGTGGGGCAACCTGTGCTCGTGCCCGGGGATATGGGACGTTGTTCTTTTATTGCTGCGGGCACCCAAAAGGCTATGACTGAGACCTTTGGCTCCACTTGTCATGGTGCCGGAAGGATGTTAAGTCGTGGTGCCGCCAGGCGGAGTATGCAGGGTAGAGATGTAATTCGAGAATTAGAGAACAGAGGCATTACCATCAAGACAGGAAGCCTTCCTTCGCTAGCTGAGGAGGCATCTCAAGCTTACAAAGATGTTACTGAAGTTATAGATGTTGTTCACCACGCTGGCATTTCTAGAAAAGTGGCTATGGCTATACCTATGGGCGTTATCAAGGGCTAAATGTTATTTGACATTCTGGAGGTAGCGAAGAATCTGGCATGAGGCAAACCATAATTAAGCTTCCCTCTCCTCAGTTGAAAGGCAAGGTTTCATTAGAGGAAACGATACTAAGGCGCAGAGCGGTTCGTAGATACCGTAGGGAGCCACTAGACTTGTCTCAATTGAGTCAAATACTTTGGTCGGCCCAGGGCATCACTGGAACTAGAGAGTTCAGGGCAGCACCCAGTGCCGGAGCTACCTATCCCCTGGAGATTTTTGTGTTCGTTGGCAAACAAGGTGTCATTGCCAGCGAGGCAAAGCAAGCTCCCGAAGAATTACAGGCCGGCATTTACCACTATGAAGCAGACTCCCATTCCTTGAGCTTACACACGTTAGGCGATTTAAGACCAGATTTAGCCAGAGCAACTCTGGACCAAGAGTTTATTATTGACGCCCCGGTGGATATTGTCGTCTGTGCTCTTTATCACAGGACTTCCTATAGATATGGCAGACGTGGAGAAAGATACGTTCACATAGAGGTAGGACATGTAGGTGAAAACATCCACCTTCAAGCTGTGGCTTTGGGATTAGCCACAGTGGAAGTTGGCGCCTTTCATGATGAAGAGGTAAGTAAAGTCCTCGGGGTAGAGGAACAAATTAAGCCCCTATATATAATGCCTTTGGGCAAAGCAGCGTAAAGAAAGACACAAAGCGCCAAACATTTTTGTTAGTGTCTGTCTACAGACATTCTTAGCTCGTAATTGAATTGAACTTGGGCCCTTCTTGGAATCTCAGTAAACTTATTTGACCGGTAATTTAGAAAGCTATAAAATAACCTCATCCCGTAATAGATGACTCCCAAAACTATGAGGCTAGTGGAACGGATACTTAAGGGAGAAAACGTCTCTCTATCACGCGTCATCAGCCTGGTGGAAAACGAAAGCAGCCAAGTACCTGAAATAATGAAGCTCATCGCTCCACACCTAGGGAAGGCACACTGCATAGGGGTAACCGGCCCCCCCGGAGTAGGAAAGAGCACCCTGATAGATAAGCTGACAGTGTTGATGCGGAAACAAGGCTTAAAAGTCGGAATAATTGCCGTAGATCCCTCAAGCCCATTCACAGGAGGGGCAGTATTAGGTGACCGGATAAGAATGCAGCAACATTATCTTGACGATGGGGTTTTCATTCGCAGTATGGCGACGCGTGGCAGTGTAGGCGGGCTACCACAAGCTACCAGCTCTGTGATTAAGTTGCTTGATGCCGCTGGTAAAGACATCATCCTGATAGAGACGGTAGGAGTAGGGCAAAGCGAGGTAGATATTATGGAGAAGACCGATACTGTGCTTGTCATATTATGCCCTGAATCTGGGGATGCCATCCAGACAATGAAAGCAGGACTATTTGAGATCGCTGACATATTTGTAGTTAACAAATCTGACCATCCTGGTGCCGATAACTTTGTCCGTGATATACAAGCTATGCTGCAGCTTCACGAGACAAGTTGGTGGAATATACCTGTGGTAGCCACAGAAGCAGTTAACGACATTGGCATTGAGGAACTTTACAAACAAATTCAATTACACCACCAAGCCCTCTGTGAAGAGGGTCGACTTTCACAACGTCGCCAACTACAACGTAAACAGGACTTCATAAAAACTCTAGAACGAAAACTCACTCATGAGTTGCTCATGTTAATTGAGCAAGATGGGCAACTGCGTATCTACATTGAGAGGGTGGAAAAAGGAGAGCTCGACCCATACTCCGCAGCCGATGAAATCCTTAAATCTGGAAACCTTTTAACCGATTGGTTACGTCAACAATCCTAGAGTGAATCTAAATGGCCAAAATTTATGATGTCGCCATAGTTGGTGCTGGCCCCGCGGGTATATTCGCTAGCTTGGAATTATGTAGCGCTGGCCTCGACGTTTTACTCTTGGACAAGGGAGGAGAAATTGATGCTCGCATTTGCCCTGTTCAAAACAGAAATGGGTGCTGTGCCCTCTGCTTCCCCTGCAATTTAGTAAGCGGCTTTGGAGGTGCTGGTGCTTTCAGCGATGGCAAACTAACATTGTCCACCCAAGTAGGCGGCCGGCTCAAGGAATTGGTCGGTTCTGCTCAAGCCCGAGCACTCATAGATTATGTTGATTCTATCTATCTCAACTTTGGTGCCCCTCCCAAGGTTTATGGAATGGGGGGAGATACAGCAGAACTGGAGCGAGAGGCTGCCTCAGCCGGGCTTACATTAACCCCTGTTAAATTGCGTCATTTGGGAACAGAGCTTTGTCACGAAACATTGAAGGCTATGCAAAATTATCTGTCATCTAAATTAGACATAAGGCTAAGAACAACAATTAGGAATATTGTAGTTGAAGATGGTGCGGTCAAAGCTGTTGAAACTAGCAATGGTGAAAGCTTAAGCTGCCGCTACTTAATCTTGGCCCCGGGGAGGGAGGGTTCAGAATGGCTATGCAATGAAGCCGAGAGGCTTAAACTAAGTCTCGCTTCCAACCCTGTAGATGTGGGTTGCCGAATCGAAATACCAATGACAACCATGGAGAAGCTAACTTCGACATTGTATGAAGCAAAGCTCGAATTTTATTCCAAAAGTTTCAATGACCGGGTTAGAACATTCTGCATGTGTCCTGGAGGCGAGGTGATTATGGAGTCCACAGGCGGCTCCGACCCTGTGATTACGGTCAACGGCATTGGTTATACCCAACCCAGGACAAAAAATACTAACTTTGCCCTTTTAGTGAGCACCACCTTCACCGAGCCTTTCCATGAACCTATTGCCTATGGTAAGTATCTGGCAAGGCTAGCTAATGTCCTTAGTGGCGGTGTGTTAGTGCAGAGATTGGGGGACTTGATGGATGGTCGCCGCTCCACACAAGCTCGCCTCCAGAATAATCCCATCGAACCAAGCTTAAAAGCGGCAACCCCGGGAGATTTGAGCTTTGCCCTCCCCTATCGCTATCTCAAGAGTATAGTGGAAATGCTTCAAGCTATGGACAAACTAGTTCCGGGCGTCGCTTCTCCATATACTTTGCTTTACGGGATAGAGGTTAAATTTTACTCCAGTCAGCTAAAATTGACCCCTTGTTTAGAGACCGAGATCGGTAATATATTTGCTGCTGGCGATGGCGCCGGTGTCAGCCGAGGCTTAGTCCAAGCTTCAGCCTCCGGTATAGTGGCAGCTAGAGAGATATTAAAACGGTTAGGCACAAAATCTTCCTCAGCAACATGAAGTATCTCACTTTTTTTGGCATCGATTTAACCTCAACAGAGGCAAAACCTAGCGCTTGCTTAGGATTGGATAGTAAATCACAGCTTGTTTACCTTGGCTTCATCATAGAGAATAGAGATATCGTCACTCTGTTAAATTTCTATTCACCTCAAGTAATAGCAATTGATGCCCCCTTGAGTTTGCCATCAGGGTTATGTTGCCTTGAGGAAAGTTGTCCTTGCAAGCCCAAATTCCCAAGGAAGAATAGGCAATGTGACCAGGAATTGAGGCGACAAGGAATTCCTTGTTACCCCACTAGCAAGAAAACCTTTATCAAGGACTTGATCTACCGTGGTATCGAGCTCAAAACTAGCATTGGCCGCGAAACGAAGCAAGCCGGTCAAGTTATCGAGGTCTATCCCTTTGCCAGCAAAGTCCGCCTCTTTGGCAAAACCGTGCCCCGGAAAACTACCAAACAAGGGATGAGCTTCCTTAAGGACAAGCTAGGAGACATTCTACCTGGTCTTAAGCCATATCTAGACATGTTCGACCACGACTTGTGCGATGCTGCGGTGGCAGCTTATACTGCTTTACTCTATCACCAAAATAGGGTGGAGGCTTTAGGTAACAGTGAAGAGGGACTAATTCTTATCCCAGATTGACGTTCACCCCTTTCCACTGTTAAACTACAGCAAGGGAGGTGAAATGGAATTAACTTTAAGCGTTATCAAAGCAGACATCGGCGGCTATGTCGGACATTCCTCCAGCCACCCCGATGTAATACAAAAGGCTAAGGAAAAACTGGCACATGCCCAAGGCCAGGGGCTGCTCATAGACCATCACGTTACAGCTTGTGGCGACGACCTTCAGTTGATAATGACTCACCAGCAAGGTGAAGATAGTGAACAAATCCACAAGTTAGCCTGGGATACATTTGTGGAATGCACCAATGTAGCTAAGAGCTTGAAGCTACATGGTGCCGGGCAGGACCTTCTAGCTGATGCTTTCTCCGGTAATATCAAGGGGCTGGGACCTGGTACAGCTGAGATGCAATTTTCCGAGCGTGAGGCTGAAACCATAGTCATATTTATGGCAGATAAGACGGCGTCTGGCGCCTGGAATCTGCCGCTATATAAAATATTTGCTGACCCCTTTAACACCATCGGGCTGGTTATTGCCTCTAATATGCACTCTGGCTTCACCTTTGAAGTCCACGACGTCAAAGAGAGCAAAAAAATCAGTTTTAACGCTCCTGAGGAAATCTACGACATGCTGGTTTTTCTCGGCGCACCAGGCCGCTATGCCGTTAAAGCGGTGTACCATAAGGAGAGCGGTGAAATCGCTGCTGTCTCCTCTACTCAGAGATTATCTCTCATGGCAGGCAGATACATAGGCAAGGATGACCCTGTCTGTATCGTTCGCTCCCAGGGAAAATTTCCCGCCGTGGGTGAAATACTGGAACCCTTTGCTTCTGTTAACATAGTAGAAGGCTGGATGAGAGGCTCGCACCATGGCCCCTTAATGCCGGTAGCTGTCAGGGAAAGCAATCCCTGCCGTTTCGATGGTCCACCAAGAGTAATAGCCGCTGGTTTCCAACTTGCTAATGGCAAGCTTGTCGGGCCTCGTGACCTCTTCGATGACCCTGCTTTCGATGAGGTTCGTCATCAAGCAAACATTGTGGCAGATTTCCTGCGCCGAATGGGGCCATTTGAACCACATCGCCTGCCGCTCGAGGAAATGGAATACACCACCATGCCCGAAGTGGCAAAGAAGCTGGCACCAAGATTTCAAGACATCTAACGACAGAATGCCGAAGCTTCTCCTAGCTACCTCCAATCCAGGGAAAATCAGGGAATACCGCTTTCTCCTGGGTGGCTTTGGTTACCAGCTGACTATGCTGGCCGAAGAAGGAATCACAAAAGCCGTCACTGAGTCGGGGAACAACTACGAACAAAATGCTCGGTTAAAAGCCATTACTTATGCCAAATTAAGCCAGCTCACCGCTCTTGCCGATGACTCAGGACTGGAGGTGGATGCCCTTAACGGGGAGCCGGGTGTTAAGTCGGCTCGCTTTGCCGGTGAATCCGCTACTGATGCAGAGAAGGTGAGCTTCCTCTTAGCTAAACTTAACGGCGTTCCCTGGGAGAGACGAACAGCCCGTTTTAAGTGCGTCATTGCTATAGCTAGTCCAGGAAGCCGTGCAAAGTTATGCTATGGCGAGTGTCATGGCATGATTGCCTTTGAGGCTAAGGGAGAAAATGGTTTTGGCTATGACCCTATTTTTTTCCTTCCTGAGATAGGTAAGACCATGGCTGAACTTCCATTTGAGATAAAAAATCAAATCAGCCACCGTGCCCGAGCAAGTCAGAAGGCACGCCAGGTGCTACAGCAACTCCACATCTAACTTTTTTTAACCATTTGATTAACTTCATCCCCCAGTTGGAATTGTGACTAATACGCATAAGCAACGAGACTTTTTACAATATTTATAGAATATTTAAGGAAAAACTATTGACATTCGAGTAACGATGGCTTATTCTTTTAAAAAAAGGGAGGTGAACAGATGCAAGCATACTGTATGAAATGCCGGGCCAAAAGGGAAATGAAGAATCCCAGAAGCATAATCATGAAGAATCGCAGGCCGGCTACTCAAGGCGTATGTCCCGTTTGCGCAACCAAGATGTTCAGAATAGGGAAGGCTTAAAGCTAATATCGTAGTTGGCAGAACCAATGAAAGGCGGGGTATCTATACAAAAGATACCCCGCCTTTCATTACCAACCATATATAGGGTTGTAGTTATGCCCGCCCAAAGTAAAAATTGTTTCTGAATTGCTTATTGGAATTTAATTTAGTTACGCCTGAAAACTTCATTTTCAGGGAATGCTGATTACCCCCAAAGTTATTAAGAGCACTACGACACCAGCCACAATCACACCCAGCCCAACGGCAGGAAAGGCTTTCTTCCAATCCATGCCCACCAACCAGGCCAGAATAGTCCCCGTATATGCCCCAGTGAGAGGCAAAGGTATGGCCACAACCAAGGCCAACCCCCAGAAACCATATTTCTCTACCTTTGGCTTACCTCTCTTCCTTAGGCTATCCAGGTATTTGTCGAACAATGGGATGCGGAACAGGAATTTGTCGTAAAAGAAGCGCAAAGCAAAGAAGATGGGGAAAAATATCAGTGTATTAGCAATGACCGCTATAAAGAAGGTAAACAAGGGGTCTAGCCCAAATTCCAATATCCCCAGCGGTATACCACCCCTCAACTCACTAATAGGCAAAACTGTGGCTAGCAGGGTTAGAGCTATTTCCCTTGTCATTATATTTTTCCAAAACAGCGCCGCTTATGACCGGGAAACCTAGTTTAACATATGTTATTATATCGTGTGGTTGTTGCCAAGCACTTAATTCCATGCTATCTTCTATTTAACCTAGCTTAAGACAGGCAATGCACACAAGAAGACTATTTGGGACCAGTGGCATCCGAGGTATAGTCAACCAGGATTTATCGCCTGATTTCTGCCGTCGGGTTGCCTTAGCTATAGGCACTACCTTGCCTCCAGCTTCTACAGTTTGTATCGCTACCGACACCAGAATAAGCAGGGATATGATTAAGGAGGCGGTTACTGCGGGCTTGCTTTCCTGCGACATAAACATAGTTGATTTAGGCATCTTACCTACCCCGGCGCTGGCATTGCTCACCCGGGAATCGGGCTTCGCCGCTGGCATTATGGTCACGGCTTCCCACAATCCACCCGAGTTCAATGGAATCAAACTCTTCACTGAGAATTCGCTGGGATATAGCCAGGCTCAAGAAGCGGAGATAGAGAAAGTCTATTCTAATCAGAAATTCCGCCAGGGGAAGAGAGGAACTTTGGAGCAAGCACAGGATATGAAACAAAGATACCTTTCCTTTATCGAAGGCAAGCTTTCCCTATCGGGATTTAATCACCAGCTAAAAGTAGTCGTTGATCCTGGCAATGGCGCTGCCTCCAAGTTTGCCAGCTACATCTTTGTTCAGATGGGCTTTGATGTAACAACTGTAAATGATGAGCCAGATGGCCTTTTCCCAGGGAGAAGTCCCGAGCCGAAAGCAGATACCCTCCAGGGCACAGTTAGTTTCCTGAGGCATCATAATGCTGACTTAGCTATTTGCTTTGATGGCGATGCCGACCGCGTTGTTTTTTGCGATAAAGAAGGTTTCCTCGGTTTCAACGAGCCTATCACCTTCATTTCGAGACTGGCTGTCAAGCGAACGGGAAAGAAAATGATTGCTACCACCGTAGAAACTGGAGCTCTTCTTGACCTGGCGATGAAGGACCTTGGGGCAAAAGTGGTCAGAGGCAGAGTCGGTGATGTCCCCGTGGCTCATTTAGCCCAGGAACTCAATGCCGCCTTAGGAGTGGAACAGGTAGGCGTTTATATTTTCCCTGAGCTAGGCTATTACCCTGATAGTATCTTCGCCTCACTTTTCCTGTTAAGTCAGCTAAGCGATGCCCGCGAAATCAGGCAATTCTTCCAAGGTATTCCCAGACTATTCTTCGAAAAAGCAAAGATTTTTTGCCCCAATGAGCTTAAAGAGTTGGTCATGACTCAGGTAGAGGAAAGGGCTCACCTTTTTGCTCCCGATGAGATAAATACTCTTGACGGCCTGAGGCTGAAATTTCCTGACTCCTGGATGCTTATCAGGGCTAGTGGCACTGAGCCTGTCATCCGAGTAGTATCAGAGTCAACATCGCAGGCACAGACCGATGGGCTTGTAAGCAAAGGCAAAGAAATTGTTCAAAGTCTGGTGGAGGCTAACAGGTGAAAGCGGTATTTCTTTGCGGCGGCCGTGGCAAGAGGATGTTTCCTATTACTGAAGACAAATTCCTGCTTGATTTTCTTGAGAAGTCCTTGCTCGAACATCAAATAAAAACAGCCTCCGAGGCAGGTTTGAGCCATTTTGTAATCATTGGGAATCCCGACAATATACAGAGGATAGAGCAAATAACCAAAAAAATTCCTGGGATAGAAGCCGACCTTGCTCTACAAAAGAAGCCGTTAGGCATCGCTGATGCCCTAAAAAGCGCTGAGCCCTTCCTCCACGGCCAGCTTCTGGTAATAAATCCCAACGATGTCTTCTCAAGCTCAGCATACACCAAAATCCTCAGCGAAGCTGAAAAAACAACTGCCTCCTCCTATATTCTGGGTTATCAAGTCCAGAAATACTTCCCGGGAGGCTACCTTCAAGTAAATTCTCAAAATGAGTTACTACACATCGTGGAAAAGCCCAATCCTGGTGAGGAACCCAGCAATCTAGTAAACATCTTGATTCACTGCCATACTAACTCGGAGGAGCTCCTACACTATATTGAAACCGTACAGACCACCAGAGATGATGTCTATGAATGCGCTCTGGACAATATGTTAAAGGGAGGGCACAAGATCAAGGTGGTTCCCTACGATGATTTCTGGGCACCAATAAAATATCCCTGGCATATCTTCAAAGTAATGGAATATTTTCTGGATAATGCTCAACCTCATATAGCCTCCTCAGCCCGTATCTCCAAGAAAGCTACCATCGAAGGAAAAGTTATCCTGAGCGATAATGTCAAGGTGCTGGAAAATGCTGTGATCCGAGGTCCTGTGTATATCGGGGCAAACTCAATCATTGGTAATAATGCCCTGGTGCGAGACTACAGCCATATCGGTTCTAACTCCGTTATTGGTTATTCCACTGAGGTGAAGCACTCTTACATCGGCGATAACTGCTGGTTTCACTCTAACTATATTGGTGAATCCATAGTGGACGACAATTGCTCTTTAGGCGCCGGCACTGTGCTGGCTAACTTCCGACTCGACGAAGGGAATATCTCGATAAAAGTCGGCGATAGCCTGATAGACACTGGCTATGATAAACTAGGGGCAATTGTGGGTCGAGGTTGCCGCATCGGAGTAAATGCCAGCCTCATGCCCGGGGTTCGAGTAGGCCCTGATTCTTTCGTGGGACCGCAGGTATGTTTGAGCCAGGACCTCGAGGCGAGTAAGATAGTTCTACTGGAGTCCCGATACCAGGTAGAAGACAACGAAACAAGGCTCGACGAAGGCAAGAGAAGAGAACTACTGGACAAGTTAAGGGGATGAAGGAGGGCAGAATCATGAGGCAAGGCTCCCCTCTGGCTATGTTCTGATCATGTTTTTCAGATTTGTGGAGGAGAATTATGACGAATCCAAAGCTTAGAACCATGGGTAGGCAATTCGGTCGCCGTTCCTGGGCAGAACCCTGGAAAATCAAGATGGTAGAGCCCATCAAGATGACCGGCAAGGATGAGCGGTGCAAGCATCTGGGAGAAGCCGGTTATAACACCTTCCTGCTGCGCTCAGAGGATGTGTATATCGACCTGCTTACTGACAGCGGCACAAGCGCTATGAGCGACCGACAGTGGGCCGGTATGATGTTGGGCGATGAGGCTTACGCCGGGAGCCGGAATTTCTATCATCTGGAGGAAGCGGTCCGGGATTACTATGGTTACCGGTATATGGTGCCCACCCATCAAGGCCGTGGCGCTGAGCACCTCCTCAGCCGCACGCTAATAAGGCCCGGCCATTATGTGCCCGCCAACATGTACTTCACCACGACGCGTTTGCACCAGGAATTAGCGGGCGGCACCTTCGTAGACGTCATCATCGACGAGGCGCATGACCCTGCCAACGAGCACCCTTTCAAGGGCAATGTAAGCCTGGACAAGCTGGAGGCGTTAATCAAGCGCGTAGGCGTTGACAAGATCCCCTATGTTAGT
>Ga0209977_10000280_pt1 | contig 20117 bp, 19 predicted proteins | sample SumtaG_2_FD_183113 | JGI IMG/M metagenome (GOLD analysis project Ga0209977, IMG submission 183113) | Deep subsurface microbial communities from Indian Ocean to uncover new lineages of life (NeLLi) - Sumatra_00607 metaG (SPAdes) (version 2) | ecosystem: Environmental > Aquatic > Marine > Oceanic...
CTGTTAGAGAGCAAGTGGCTAAGTGGGTCGCTCGCGACGACAGCGTAATCCGTATCCCCTTCGACACACATAAGGAAAAAGATAATGAAAGCTGAAGACCATCCGTTATATACGGAAGTGAAGACAGCAATGCTGTTACATGTTCCGTTCTTCGCGAGTCTGCTACTGGATATGATGGACGTGAAGATCGGAAAGTTCCCAGAAGTGTTCGGTAAGCGGACACCAACTGCTGCAACTGACGGCAAGATAGTTTGGTTCGACAAGGACTTCTTTGAGAAGCTCAAGTTGCCCGAGCGAGTGTTCGTCATGTGCCATGAGATCGGTCATGCAATGTGGTCACACATGTCCCGAGGCAAGAGTTACGCCGACGCGGGCTTTGAAGGCAAGCCGTTCAATCACGGAAGGTGGAACCGGGCTGGCGACTACGTGATTAACGATATGCTCGTTAACTGCAAGACCGGGAAGATGCCGAGCTTCGCACTGCACGATCCGAGTAAGTATCCTTCTTCCATGCTTGTGGACGATGTGTACCGAGACTTGGAGGATGATCCCGACGATGGCGATGGACCGGGGCAAGGCGAGGGTGGTTCAATGGACCACCACATATATAAGGGTAATGACACAAGCGAGGTCGAGTGGAAGCGAGCAGTACAAACCGCCGCCGATGCCGCGAAGTCGCAGGGTAGCCTGCCCGCTGAGCTTGAAAGGTTCGTGGAGCAACTACTGAACCCCAAAGTTCCTTGGGCCGAGAAGTTACGACACAGCCTTACCAAGATCGCGGGGCGGGATGCCACTACGTGGACCAAGCCTCACCGTCGCCGGTTAATCACGCAGGGCGTTATCATGCCTAGCTACACTGGCTTCGGCGCTGGTCACATTGTGTTCGTGGTTGACACTTCCGGCAGTATGTCTGACGACGAGATTGCACAGGGGCTTAGCGAATGCGACAAGATACTCATGGACTGCCGACCCGAAGCTGTGACGCTGATCGGATGTGACGCAAAGGTGGATGCCGTACATGAGTTGTATTCAGGTGACTCACTAGCCGATGGGGAGTTGCCGAAGCTGGGAGGTGGAGGTGGCACGTCATTCATTCCACCGTTCGATTACCTTGAAGAAGAAAACATACGTCCCGCGTGTCTGGTGTACTTCACAGACATGTATGGGTCGTTCCCAGATGATCCGGGCTTTCCTGTCATATGGTGTTCGACAAATGAGGATCAAGTAGCACCGTTCGGTGAAACTCTCTTTGTCGAGATGGATCAGTGAGTCGTGCCAAGAAGAACCTCGGGATGGGAGGCGATCCTTCACAACGCATGTTCACCACCGCGAAGGAACTGCTCTGGCGGCAACGTGTGATCCACAAGTTCCCTGTTGACAGGGACGAAGTGCTTATGTCGATAATGCCACCACAGATGCAGGACTTTGTAGTTACCGGCGATGCCACCGATGTTAAGACAGTGCAGTGGGAGAACCTTACACACTGTGTAAACTTAGGGTTCACCACGGTGATAGAGATTGACGGTGAAACGGGGAAGGCGTTCTGGTTCGGGTTCGACACCGGGCGTCCCTCGCCCGTTCACCCGGACAAGGCTTTCGCAATGTATGAATGCAACCCGTTCTACGCAAAGATAGTGGAGTGGTGGGAGCCAGCAATGGAGACTCACAAGAAGCTCATGCGGTACGAAGAAGCGCTGTTTGAGTTCTTCGCTAAGGCAGTGCATCCCGAGTTGGTCAGTAAGTATTGGCCCGATCTTCACAAGTTCGTTAACTTCCCACTGGCTGGCAGTCAGTTGCTATCCGACAAGGATCGCAGCAAGCGACGTGTCGTACCCATGCCAACCGACGAGGAAAGAAACGGGATCATCGAGACATTGGCGGGTAGTACGCTGCTGGAACAGTACAAGTGCAATGCTTGGGTGGACTATGAAACGGAGGACTGGTAATGGGATTTTCAAGAGACTTTAGGTCTAAATTCGCCGGTAAGATACAGGAGCGGTACAAATCGTACTGGCACGCGATGCACCCCCGAAACTTCGGAGTTAGGGACCTGTACAAAGTTGCGTACACCAAGAAGGAATGGAGCGCTTTGCTGCTACTGCGTGACCGACGCAAGGACGTACTTAAAAGCGGATGGACGTGGGAGTACGAGATTGACTTGAGCAACATGGGTGATCGGCCCGACTACATTCCCGAAAACCCCGAGCTAACATTCAAGGTCAAAAGCGGCTGGCCTTCGATAAAGGTGAAGGAAAACGAACTGCCCGAGGACATACGTATGAGGATGCGCGACTGGATCATCATTGCGTACCAGTACGAGAACGACTCAAACGTACTCGGCAGTAAGCTACGAGACTTGGTGAAGATGAACTATGTCGCTCACGACCAGTACAGCAACCGCACAGTAGAAAGAGCGGACGTGAATACTCCCGGCACGTTGCATCGGATATGGCCGGAACTGCTTCCGTTCTTGGATAGCGAGTTCAAAGACACACTGCGCAATAAGAAAGTGAAGTCGCCGCTACCGAAAGGCTGGACAGAGGAAACGCTGGCTGACTTTCACTACGGCCCCGCAATGGAAAGGATTACGTATGCGCTCACTGTCATGTCGCTGATCCCGAGAGAGTACGATAAGAAGTACCCGAGTCTTTCGTCATAGTTACACAGTGTGTAAGTCGAGCAACGGAGACTCGCCTAGTTGCATGGCGGCAGTCTCACAGGCCCCCATCTTAATTGGTGGGGGCCTTTTTTTGTCTTGCTGAGTCATCGTTCGATGTGTTACTATCGCCCACTCAAGAGGTCATCTAGTCATGCCAATTAAATACAGGGTCGCGATGCTGTTCGGGCTTCAGTACGTGTTCGTGCGTTGCGCCCACAGTCTTACCTTCCAGATAAGACGAGCGTATCCCATACGTGGACGTTGGTACATACGTCACAAGGAAGGCAACGCCCCGCAAAACCTCCCCCCAACCAAGCACTGGCAATACCAGATGCTTACCGTTCACAACATGTTCACCAAGTTCACTGAGCCTACGTCGCAACCGACAGGGCTTGTCACCGATCATGATATATGGTTCCCGATCACGAAACTGGTCGAGGCTTACATGGTCATGCAAGCCGAGGGCGAGGCGTTATCATAGCCTCTACGTAACAGGCAAATTGTGGACATAATTACACTCGATTGGGAAACCTACTACGACGCTGAGTACAGCTTGTCACGCATGTCCACAGAGGAATACGTATGCGATCCACGTTTCGAGATAATTATGGCCGGAATAAAAGTAAATGGCCGGAAGGCGGCGTGGTATTCATGCAAGGATTTGGCCCAATACGCTATGGTCCTAGAAAAGTATCGAGTCCGTGGCAATGCGCTTCTCTGCCACAACACCTTGTTCGACGCCCTCATTCTTGCGATTCATTTCGGGATCATACCGCCGATGCTGCTCGATACTATGGGCATGGCACAGGCGATCATGAAGCCCTACCACCGCAGCGTTTCTCTGGCGAGTTGCCTGAAGAACACTGACCTTGGGGTGCAGAAGGGCACATATGTCGCGAACATGAAGGGGAGAAGGCTGGCCTCGTTATCATCGAGTGAGCTTGCCAAGTACGGCCAGTATTGCATGGATGACTGCGAGGGCGAGTACGCCCTGTTCCAGCATCTTGTAACACAACTGCCAAGAGAGGAACTGGAAGTCATCGACATGACGCTCCGCATGTATCTGCAGCCGCAGTTCCTCCTTGACCGGGAAACCTTGCAACACGTGCATACAGACACGGTGAACGCGAAGAAGGACCTCATCGCCAAGCTACCTCCGGATATTCTCCCCTCCCAGTTGTCAAGCAACCCACAGTTGGCACAGCTGTTGGAAAAGCTCGGGGTCGAAGTCCCGATGAAGATTTCCCCCACAACTGACAAGCCCACCTACGCCTTCGCCAAGAACGATATGGGCTGGAAGGAACTTGAAGACGAGTACATGGATGACCCCCTTATAGCGCCTATCTTAGCGGCGCGGCTCGGGGTCAAGTCCACTCTCGCCGAGACACGCTCCAAGAGGCTCATAGACATTGCCGACGCTTACGAGTGGTTCCGTATCCCTCTCCGCTACTACGCCGCCCACACAGGCCGGTACGGCGGTATGGAGAAGCTGAATGCCCAGAACTTCACCCGCGTCAACCCAAAGCTCGGCCACCGTCGCCAGCTGCGCTACGGCCTCAAGGCCCCACCGGGAAAGAGCGTGCTGGCTCCTGACCTCTCCCAGATCGAAGCCCGGCTGAATGCGTGGCTGAGCGGCTGTAACACGCTTCTGGAGATATTCAGGCGTGGCGGCGACCCATATTGCGAGTTCGCCAGCAAGGCGTTCAGGCGTCCAGTCACGAAGGCTGACGAGACTGAGCGATTCATTGGTAAGACCTGTATCCTCGGCCTCGGCTACGGCATGGGTGCGAAGAAGCTACGGGCGACATTACGTAAGGACGGCGTGAAGGTCAGCGAACAGCAGGCCGACAACTTCGTACAGACGTATAGAAGTGAGTACAGTGAAATCCGATCAATGTGGAACTTCTGTGGGCAGACTATGGAGATCATGTGCAACGGCGGCTATCGGCAGCTGGGTCCGTGCCGGGCGGAGCATCGGAAAATCATCCTGCCCAATGGTATGCCAATCGTGTACCACAACCTTAGGTGGATCGAGACGAAGAAATATCGCGGCTACGTTTACGACTTCGCCGGGCAGGGGCGCACACTCTGGGGCGGCAAGATGGTGGAGAACATTTGTCAGTCGCTCGCCCGAATCATCATCATGGGGAACATGCGACAGGTCAGAAAGCAACTCGGGCTACAACCCGCCTTGCAAGCGCACGACGAATTGGTGTACGTTGTAGACACAACGAATGTCGAGTACTACCGAGACGAGATTCTAAAAATTATGACGATACCTCCGGGCTTTGCCCCGGATTTACCTATGGGCGCAGAAGCAGAATTCGGCCCAACTTATGGAGACGCAAAATAATGTATAACGGATGGCCCAACGAAGACCAAATACGAATGAGCATCAACGACAGCGGCGTGAACGGTGCAGGATTGTCAGTTGACCTTGAACGCGACCCGCACAAAGTTCCCGGCAAGGTGCAGGCGCTACTCACAAGATTCGGATGGACGAACTCCGAAACAGACCCGAACACAAAGGAAATCCTGTTCCAGAAAAGACCACCGAACGATGCGCCCGACAACGTGAAGTCGTCGTGGGACGCCGACCTGCAAAACTGTCACTGGCGATGGTACGAAGCTATGGCTTACGAGTTCGGTAAGTTCATGAGCATAGACGATGACCGTGACTGGAATCAGTCGCAAGGATCGTCGGGTGTCGGCGCGAATACACCGGGATGAAGCGCAAGCCCACCGGCAAGTCGTGTCACAAGCTCGGCTACAAGTCGAAGTCCCAAGCAAGGGACGCGCTGAACGCGCAGAAAGACATAGGCGTGAAGCGCTTCTATAAGTGTCCTTACTGCAAGAACCTTTGGCACCTAACAAGTGAGTCAAGATGATCGACGTAATGCTAGACCTCGAAACTTTATCTGCGGAGCAGGACGCTATCGTGGCCGCTATCGGTGCGGTGAAGATGGACATGGACACGAAGGAAGTCCTGCCGCTCGATTCTTTCCATATGACGCTGCTTTGGGTTGACCAGCATCGGCGGGGCCGCACTTGTCACCCTGCTACGTTTCATTTTTGGATGAAGCAGGACCACGCCGCCCAAAGCACGATAATGTGGAAGCCGACAATGGAGAACAAGGACACCCTTCAGTGTTTCTCGGACTTCATGGTTGGAGTGGACGGCCTCTGGGGCAACAGTGCCGCGTTCGATTGCGGCATCCTAGAGTCGCTGTTCAAGTCGTATGAAATGCGAGTGCCGTTTAAGTACTGGCAGCATCGCTGTTTCAGGACGATGAAAAACCTTACGGACGTGCCCGAGCCGATGCGAGAGGGCGTGCATCACTACGCGCTTGACGACGCTATCCACCAAGCGAATTGGCTCATGGAGATAATGAAAAAATGAAACGAGCGTTTGCATGGTCCTTTTCGGTACTCGACATGTTTGAGGTTTGCCGGAAGAAGTACTACCACCTGAAAGTCATTAAGGACGTAAAGGACGCGGATAGTACTGCATCGCAGGACGGCAAGTTCGTCCATGTTGCCATGTTCAAGCGCGTGATTGATGGGGTACCGTTGCCTATTAAGTTAAGGCAGCACGAAAAGTTGGCGGCTCGTTTTGCCAACGCGAAAGGGGAGAAGCATGGTGAAATGCAACTCGCACTTAATAAGAAGTTTGAACCGCGAGATTGGTTCGCCAAGGACGTGTGGGTGCGTGCAATTCTGGACCTACTCATTGTCCGGGGTAAAACCGCCGTACTGGTAGATTGGAAGACAGGTAAGCGCAAAGAACGCTACGATCAACTCCGACTAGCAGCGGCGGTGCTATCTCGCTACATGCCCGAGATCGAAGAATTCACGCTTCTATTCGTGTGGCTGAAGGATGGCGAAGTCAGCGATCCGGTGACGATCACGAAAGCGGAAATGCGCGGCGTATGGATCGAGTTCCTGCCACGTGTAAAGGAAATGACCGAAGCGATCAAAACGACTACCTTCCCGGCCAGCCCATCCGGGCTATGCGGCTGGTGTCCCGTTACCGAGTGTCCACACTGGATAGACCGAGATTAGCGAGATTAGCGAGATTATGTAATGAGCGTTAAACGCCCATCTTTCAAAATAGCACCCCCCATGTTTTCGGATATGCGATTCTATATATGAACAAGGTTTCAGAGAAAGTAGTCAAGGATAGAGTCAAGCGACTGCTCAAGGAACACGATTGCTATTGGTTCATGCCGGTGCAGACAGGGTACGGTTCGGCAACGCTGGACTTCCTTGGCTGTCACCGGGGGAGATTCTTTGCCGTCGAGACAAAGGCTCCGCGAAGAACACTATCACCCCGGCAAGAACTAATAGCGGACATGATCAGGGACGCGAAAGGTGCGGTGTTTATTATCGGCGAAGAATACTACGAAGATTTACAGGAATTCTCTGGCATGGAGTTACTAGAAGCATGGCTTCTGCTAGAGCGCTAGTCAGTAGTAATCTGCGGGAGTTTTATATCCCGCATGACGAACAGATGCGTGCGCTCGTACCCGAGGCCCGTGATGTCGTAGTGGGTGGCGACCAACTCATGTCGGTACCACACACCACTGACGTAACCCGCCTCGCTCGCAACCTCGGCTACATCGTCCCGGCTCCGATAGCAAGCCAGTACAACTGGCCCACCACCCCACTGCCGTTCAGGACGCAGAAGATAACCGCTGCACTGCTGACGATGAACGCTCGTGCCTACGTGCTATCCGAAATGGGTACAGGTAAAACCCGAGCCGCACTGTTTGCCTGCGATCACATGTTCAACTGCAACGAGATCACCAAGGTGCTTGTCGTCGCACCGCTGTCCACCTTGTCACAGGTGTGGGACAGAGAGATATTTGAACACTTCAACCACCTGTCAGTGGGTGTCGTCCACGGCACGGCAGAACGCAGGCGTAAAATCCTCGCAGAAAAGCACCATATATATGTCATAAACCATGACGGCCCACAGGTAGTCATGAAAGAACTGCTTGCCATGAAGTTCGACGTGGTGATCGTTGACGAGATCGGCATGTTCCGAAACAAGAAGGCCGGGAAGTGGGTCAACCTGTACCGGATCGTCAACCCCGCCCCGTATGCATGGGGTATGACAGGCTCGCCGACTCCGACTGCCCCGACTGATGCGTGGGGGATCGCAAAGATGCTGACCCCGAGTCGTGCCCCGCCGTATATGAAAGCGTTCAAGCGACTGACCATGACGCAGCTATCGCAGTTCCGGTGGCTCCCCAAGCCGGACGCCAACGATCATGTCTACTCCATGCTTCAGCCAGCTGTTAGGTACAAGCGTGACGACTGCGTGGAGTTGCCACCAGTAAGCTACCAGACCATCAAGGTCCCGCAGTCCACGCAGATCGCCAACACCTATAAGAAGATGATGACGAAGCTGAAGCTCGCCTTCAAAGAGGGGACGATCACAGCTGTCAACGAAGGCGTGCTGTTCATGAAGCTGCTGCAAATTGCATCGGGCTGGGTCTACACACAGGATCGTGGAATCGTATCGCTCGACAACAGGAAGCGAGTGCAGGAGGTCGTGGACTTGTACGAGCAGTCGGCTGGCAAGGTGATTGTGTTTGTCGAGTTCACGCACGCCGCCGAGGAACTTCAGCGACGACTGCTGAAGAAGGGTGTCAACTGCGTGCTTGTCACAGGTGCCACATCGAAGAAGGCGCGGGACGAAATCTTCGGCTCGTTTCAGAACAGCAAAGAGAAGTCGATGATCGTGGCGCACCCGAAGTGCATGGCACACGGCCTGACTCTGACTGCCGCGAACACTATTATATGGTTCACGCCTACCGTCTCTCTGGAAACTTACGAGCAGGCTTGCGCCCGCATCACACGGCCCGGCCAGACTAGGAAATCCCTTATAATTCATTTGACTGGCTCTCCCATTGAGAGTAAGATTTACGCCCGTCTGAGAAACAAAGCCCAATTACAAGGCGCTCTCTTGGACATGTTTAACGACGACCAATAAGGCGACCATGAAGAAGCTAAACAGCTATATGAATCCGTTCCAGAAATGGAAGGCGCGATGGAAGCTACGCCGTATCATCGTAGCACTTGAAAAACAAACAGACTTCAACGAACGTGTCACTGCCTTCGTAAAGACGATGGAAGCAACCGAGATCATGTCTCGGGGCAGTAAGAAAGACGCTGAAGTTCTCCTTAAAATTGAACGCGCTGAACTTGATGCGTTCATCCGATACATGTGCAGTCTGCACGACAGTAAACTCTCCCGCATCCTACTCGCACGTGTCGGTCTAGCGTGCTTGGTCATGCGCGACGAAGACGCACTTAAAGCCCCCCCTTCGACGGTGCTTAAAGCAGAAATGCAACGGGCGGGTACGAACAAACACATAATCACACAGAACGTAAGTGATCAACTGGAACTAAAACTATGAGCAATCCACAAGAGAGGATCGACAGTTTCGTAAAGCTGCGTGACTACAAGAAGGCCGCTGACGCTGAATTCAAGAAGTCTATGGAGCGCGTCAATCAGGCCATGACAAAACTCGAAGGCCAGCTGGCAAAGGACCTAGAGGAATCGGGGGGCACTTCACTCTCCGGTGCCAGTGGGGTTGTGTACTTCACAACTAAGTCAACTGCCTCGGTCAAGGACCGGGACGAGTTCCTGAAGTTTGTATTCCAAACGAAGAACCTAGAATTATTGGACGTGCGAGCGAACAAAAAGATCGTGCGTGAACTTGGAGTCGAAGGCACAGCCGTGCCGGGCGTATCATACACCGAGATCAGACAGATCGGTGTCCGTAGAGGAAAAGAGTCATGACTGGTACCGAAGTAGCACAACCAATCGCGGGACTTCCCGCTCACCTACAAGGCCAAGTAACCAAAGAAGACTTTGACGAGTTTGCCGGTGGCGTCACGAGTGCCTTTCCGATTATCTCGTACCGAGGTCGCACGTGGCGTGTCCGTAAAGGTGGCGAGGAACAGGTCTACCTGAACGACGAACAAGAAGCGGTGCAGTCCATCGAGATTGTATTCCTTCGGTCGAACGCGCAGCCATCGAAAGTTTATTACGAAGCAAAGTATGCGGAGGGCGACTCAGGCCCCCCAAGTTGCTGGTCTGCTAACGGAATCAAACCCGACGCAGGCGTGATCGAACCCGTCAACCCGGTATGTGCAACGTGCCCCATGAATGTATGGGGATCGAAGACAACCGAAGCTGGTAAGCCAGCGCGAGCCTGCTCCGATGTTCGTCGCTCCGCAGTTGCATTCGGGCACCAGCTGGCAGAGATAGCAGCCGGGGAACTTGCCCTTGAAGATGCTGACACGCTGCTCTTGCGTATCCCACCAGCGACACTGAACCCACTGAAAGATTACGTCGAGAAGACGCTGAAGCCGAAGGGCATTACACCTTGGATGCTGATTACCAAGGTCGGGTTCGACACCGAAGTTGCCTACCCGAAGCTGACGTTTAAGGGGCTACGGTTCCTGAACGCAGACGAGTATGCAGCGGCGGCGGCGATGCGTGGCGGTGAAGATGCACGACGCATCCTCGACGCAGCAAGCGAGAACATAACTAACGACGCGGAGGGAATTACCACTGGCGGCGGTGAAGTATCAGGTGCTAATGCGCAAGCCCCTGCAGAAGCCAAGGCCAAGGCTCCCTCCGCGTCTCCTGCATTGCAGCCAGTTGAGGAAGAAGAACTCAACTTCTCTGAAGAAACAGAAGAAATCGCACCCGCCCCGCCTCGGGCTGCAGCCGTGGAAGCGGAGGCCGAACAGACCCCCGAAGTCGCTGCTGATGAAATCGCGCCCGCCCCGGAACCAGTTAAGAAGAAAGCTGGTACGACAAAGAAAGCGGCTGCGAAAAAGAAAGTTGCATCCAAACCTAAACCCGTCGAAGAACCCGCTGCCGCACCCCCAACTGCAGCTGGTACTGGCGGGGAAGATTGGGATGCGATGCTCGACTCTATCCTCGGAGACGAGTCGTAGCACCCGGTATCGGGGGGGTTACTCTTGGCCCCCTCGATGCCACCTAGGGCGATGCGGTGAACCTCTCCGAATTTTTAGCGGCGGTAGTGCCTGACGGCAAGATTGTTATTGGGTGGAAGGACGATAAATTCCACAACACAATCATCCCAGACCAACAGGCTGCGCTGCAGTACATAAGAACAAACGCTCAACACCCAATCGACCTTTACTATGCGCTTGCCAGCTTCAAACAGGGCTGGCACAAGAACGGCAAGGGCAAGAATGTCCTGCGCGTTCGCGACAACGTAGACCAGTTGAAAGCCCTATGGTTTGACATTGACTTCAAAGGTGGCCTGTCAGACCCCAGACAAGTAATCGCCGCTCTGTCTGAGTTTTCAAAAAGTACGGGGGTGCCACCGCCGTCAATCCTCGTACACTCTGGTAACGGACTCCACGTATACTGGCCCTTCACTACGGCAGTGCCGTATGAACGCTGGCAACGTATGTCCGAAAGCCTAAAGGACCTCGCCAATGCCCACAATCTCCCCGCCGATCTTGTCTGCACCGCCGACGCTTGCCGGGTCTTACGTCCTCCCGGCACGCGCAACTGGAAAGACAGCGACAACCCCAAGCCAGTGGTATTCATCTATGACAAGGGACCCCTCCACGATCCTGCCGCGCTTGAGGTCGCCTTGGAGTCCGCTGTACCTACCGAAGCAGACGGCCTCGGCGTTCTGCCCGAGCATCTGGTCGGAGCAAATACAGAAGGCGTTTCTCAAGAGTTTGGCGGTTCAGGGCATGGCAGTTACACGCCTGTCGAGTCACTGTTCTCAAACATCACAGAAAGATGCGGTGTCGCTAAGCATTGGCTTGATACCTCTGGACAAGATTGTAGTGAACCCGAATGGGTTGCAGCACTCCAGCTTCTTAAACACTGCATTGATGGCGAACTCCATGTTCACGAACTCTCCAAGGGCCACATCGACTACCGACCTGAAGACACGAATGAGAAGTATCAACAGCGGCTCGAAAATGATGCAGGCCCCACGTTGTGTCGGACGCTCGGGGGGTATCGTCCGGACATCTGCGCTGCTTGCCCTCACAACGGCAAGATCAAAACGCCGCTCGTACTCGGCGTCGAGGTAACGCTCACTACTCCTGCGGGTGTTACACTGTCCACGTGGCGAGCCATCAAGGGTGGCAACGGGATGGAGCGGAAGATGCTCAACCCCGACACGAACCAGTACGAATGGATCAAGGTGCTGCGTCGCAAATACGATGCCGTGGCGACCTCCCGCTCAGTCATAACCAAACACTACGAACTCAACTTCAGAGTCATGTACGAAGGAGCGGAAGACATAGAGATAGCCCTGCCGACAGGGCATCTAGGCAACGATCACAAACTCAAGGAAACGATGGCGAACTTCGGCGCTCCCCTGTTGACGCACGAACTTCAACCATTCAAAACACTTATGACTACATGGCTGGAACAACTTCAAGGCGCACGCGCCGTGTCCGCAGTGACGGAACAACTCGGGTGGGTGCGAGACGAGAACAAAGAGATCGAGGGGTTCTCTGCTGGCACCACCACATATCTGGGTGATGGCACCCAGAAAGAAGGTGTGCGGATCAGGCATGAGTTCGCTGCGATAGGTCGCATGTACGAACCGAGCGGCGAAGTAGATAAGTGGAAGGTGGTCGCCTCTTTCCTGACTGACCAGAACAACCCGGCGTTCACGACCATCATCGCCAGTGCATTCGCTGCACCGCTCATCACCTTCACCGGAATACCGGGGGGCATACTATCTATAGTATCCCCGGAGTCGGGCGTCGGTAAGTCCAGCGCCATGAAATGTGCGCAGGCAGTCTGGGGATCACCAACCCACGGCATGAATTCAGTGGACGACACGAAGCTCTCTGTGGCCCGCAAGCTCGGGTTCCTGAACAACCTCCCTGCCTATTGGGATGAACTACGGGGCAAGGAGACGATGGAAGGGTTCACGACGCTTGCGTTTCAGGTGGCCCAAGGCAAGGAGAAGACACGGCTCGACAGCACAGCAACCATGCGTGAAGTCAACACGTGGGAGACAATGCTGATCGCAGCGTCGAACGAATCAATCTTCGACTACATGGGTCAAGTCTCGCAGGGGTCTGACGCAGGCGTTGCGAGGACGTTCGAGATTACCGTCGAACCCTTCGACACCGACAAGAGCAGGGCTGAGATTGCCATGCTGTTCGAGACGTTGAACCAGAACTTCGGTGGCGCTGGACAGCTGTACGCTAAATACATCGCCACGAACCACGAACAAATTCGCGAAGACATTTCAAGTACGTTCACAAAGATTGGCGAGCATGGAAAGATGAAGCCGCAGGAACGTATCTGGTTCGCAGTGATCGCGACGTTGATCGTCGGCGCTAAGCTGGCTAACGTAACAGGCTTGACACAGATAGACGTGAAGCTGCTGGCGAACTATCTCCTGAGAAACGTGTCCACTCTCCGCCTTCGGTCGCACTCCTCTATGGTAGGCAGCACACCATCTGAATTGATCGCTGCCTATATGCAACAGCATCAGGATAAGGGGCTGATCGTTGAGAAGCTGCATCCGGGGCAAGGCGGGCGAGACTACGAACCCCAGATCATCAGCCCACCAAGGGCCGACAGGATCGTGTACCAACTCGCCAAAAACGAGCGCGTAGTCCGGGTTAGTAAAGGCGACTTCACCACGTGGTTGAGAAAGTCAAGGGAGATTAACTGGTCAACCGTAGAGAAACAATTCAGGCAGGACTTGAAGGCCACCAACACCAAGACCATGCTCGGCATTGGAACCAAGTGGCAAATGCCACGGCAGTTCTGTCTGGACTTACATATAGATTTTGACATAGGACTACCCAATGAATGAGGTAATTGAATGGCTTTCTCAGCAGAGTGAACTAATAGCCGGGGTCTCGTATTTCGTGTTCGTGTTCTTCAAAGCACTGCAGCAGCGCAACGTCGCATTCATGCATTACAAATATGTCATGCCTGTCTCGTACTGTATGTCTACGACAGAGTTACTTGTGATCTCGGTCGTCGCACTGAAAGCAGTTAGTGCTGAGACGCCCCTTGACATGCTCCCGATGGTGCTAACCGTTGGCACTGGTGGTGGCCTCGGTGCCATCACTGCAATGTACTTACATAACAGGTACATCAAATGAAAGCCGAGACTAAAGCCAGCAACCCGAAGGACATCATCGGATCGAAGAAGCTCCCCCTACACCTGTTGTCAGGTATCGCAAAGATTCAGTGGTGCTTGGCGCAGCTGGAAGGGGCACTAAAATACGGCACGTGGAACTGGCGCATTGCAGGGGTCCGAGCCAGCATTTATCTCGATGCGCTGGAGCGCCACGTCGAAAAGTACAAAAACGGCGAAGCGAGAGACCCTGTGACGCGAGTTCACCACCTTGGCAATGTCATGGCATGTGCTGCAATCATCATGGATGCGGAGGCTGTCGGCAAACTTATAGATGATCGGCCACCTATGGCCCCGGCCAAAGACCAGATAGATGAGGCTCAAGAGACTGTGCTACACTTACAACAGCTGTACGAAGACGAAGACCCGTACCACTACACCATCGAGGACTCCGAATGGGAACCCGAGAACAATCCGACGAGTACTACCGAAAATACCACGGAACCCCCAAAGCAAAGAAGCAGCGGGCGGCTAGAAATAGAGCAAGGCGCGACGCTGAGAAGGCGGGAACCGTAAGCAAGGGTGACGGCAAGGAAGTCGATCACAAGGTAGCGCTCAGTAACAACGGCAGCAATGCCAAGTCCAACCGCCGTGTCATTTCCCGCAAGGCCAACCGATCCTACCGCCGAGACGCGAAGAACCGACCTATCTAACCCTGCCGCAACGACGCCCAATCGTAGTTGCCGTCGCCACCAAACACAACGTCAGCGAACCCATGCTCGACAGTCTCCTCGGCAGTGAGGTAGACCTCCTCCTTCTTATCCATCTGGTAGCGCAACTTCTTCCTGATCTGCGCTCGCGTCATGCCTCGGAACGCAGGGGCGTCCTCGCAAGACTCTAAATAAATATCCATCATAAGTTTCGAGCTAGCCTTCAACTGTTCCGCCTCTGTCCAGAACTGTGTGACGGTGCCAGACTGCGAGATAGTACCATCGTGGTACATGAACACAGAGTAGGGCATCATCGCTCGGTAGTCTGCTGCCTGCAGGATAATCGAAGACATGCTACGTGCCCACGTGTAGTTAAGAATCGCTACGTAGTTCGGGCAAGACTTGATGGCTTGGTAGATCGCTATGCCTTCTACCCACTCACCGCCACAAGTTTTCATGTGGATCAGGATTGGGTCGGCGCTGATCGCCTGTAGGATGCGGAGGTTCTTAATGAATCGGTTCGCCATCCGGTAATCAACACCCGGCTCCGCTTCCGATTCATCTGCGTAGGTTTCCTCTCTACCAAAGAGAAAGATGTCGCGCTTGTCGATGTCTACATCGAAGTCGTGAGCGTAATCAACCGCCGGGTATTCTCGGCGATAACCTGATCGGCCATCGCGCTTATGGCTCATTCAAAGCACCATTCACCGTCGATGATTGGAAGCAGTGAGCGTTTACCATTCGCATACAGGACCGCATGGCATTGCAGCCATGACGAGGGACCCGAATTGTATTCGAGTGTCAGTGGTGTGCTGGTGCCGGTCTGCGTACAGCCTTCTTCGATGCCCGGCGAGTGCGAGTGACCAATGATTGACTTCACGCCGATACGCCGCAAGTTCTGCCGCGACCCACGTGCGCCGTTCGGTCCCTGATCACCGTGCATTGATAGCTCGATACCGGCGAGGTTGAACGACTCGTCACGCCCGAGGCATTGGATAGGTGCGCCGCCCTTCAGCTTGTTGACCCAATACACGAACGGGTCAACGTAAGCGGTGCCACTAAGTGTCATGCGGGTCGAGTCAACCATCTGCGCCGCTGTCTCCAGATAGAAGGCTGCGTTGTCGGGGTCGCGCCGCCAGTCGGTGTCCAGTATCCAGCGTGCGAAGAAGTCGTCATGGTTACTAGCAACGACGACGCCCTTACGGGTACCGACACGCTTCCTCAACCACTCGATGTCCTCGATCACTTCCTTCTCGACAAGGTGCATGTTCTTACTGCGCTTGGCAATCTCGTTGAATGGGTTGCCACGGTGATGCGGGTTCCTTGCATATCCGTCATGGAGGTCGTGAAATACAAGGTACTCAGGGTCGAGTATATCGACCATGCCGCCATTATTAAATGTGCAGGCTTCAACTGCAGGGTCGATGAACTTCCGATGCGTGTCGCCAAACACAATCGCAAGAGCAGGCGGCGCTTCGTACACCGCCTCGGGTGTGTACTCGTACTGTAGGTCGATAAAGGCACCGTCGTTAGTTGCGTTGATCTGTCGCATGAAGAACTTGCCACCTGCAATATCAACAGCGCAAGCGCCGAGGGTGTGATGGAACTCACCTAGCTTACCGGCCTTGCTGTCAGTGTAGTTCTTTACTGTCACTGCGCCGGTCGTCGTGAGAATTTTGGGTAGCTTACCCTGCGGTGTCGGGACGGTTAGGAGTTGCAGTTTGGTATGACCAAGGATAGCCGACTCGCCGCCTGACATAGACTCGAAAGCTGACAGGGGTTTCGTAGCGGTGGGCCGTGTCTTAACGTCGCCAAGCAACACGAGGTTGTCGTTGAGTTTCTTGCGCTGGTTATATAGGTATCCCTTTAACTCGGGTGCCCACACCTGTGCGTTGACCTGTGACTGCGACCAGCTACTCGTCGGGTTCTTGTATCGAATCGGTATGACGACAAGCTCGGCGTCGTTGAAAGCGCAGTACTGTTTCAGTGAGGCAAGGAACCTGTCATGTACCGGCGTTGCATTCTGTGCTGCGGTAATGACGAACCGTTTGATGCCACCAAGTGGGCGGCGAAACTGTGGGTTCGGATCGGCTTCGTCGGGTATACCCGATTGGGTATTAACGTACGGTAGGTCGGGATCGGTTGTCGAATAACACGCGACATTTCTGCTGCCGTCCCATGTCTTACAAACGTACCGTTGTTTGCGTGGTGTACCGCGTGTGAACCCGTCCTTTATTAAGTGTCCTGTTTTACAACGCGGGCACGGCTTACCTGTACGGATCGGCTTCTTTGGCGAACTGCCTTGCTGCTCTTTCATCTATATTTGCTCCATAGCGTCTGAACCTTCTCTCACGCTGCCGCTGTGACTCCTTCGACCGGATCAACTGAGAGCGGGTTATTCTAATCGCCGGATTGCGTCGGTTGAACGCAGTAACATCTCTGTGGACTTGTGCGCGTTCAGCCGATGTCTTGGCGCTCCGGTAGTCCCTAAGTATATCGGATTTGCGATCACGATAGTAGCGCTCGGTGTCCTTAATTGCTTGTTGTCCTTGATAAAATTGGCTCACGACGAAGGGCTGAATACCCATCGACTGCAGGAATAAATGATGCGGCTCGACGCCCTCGGCAGAGATAACTGTGTCTCCTGCGTTGTTCACCAAGCCTTCGTTCCAGTAGCGGTGGGTTCGCACAACATCTCTGAGAATCTTCGGAGATGCTGACTCGATGGCACGCTGATAGTTACCTTCAAACATGTGTCCAACACCCCGGAACATGTTCGCTGCAAGGTTGACACTGGCACCACCCAACCCTAACGCGAGACTGCCGATTGCACTCTCTGCGTTCTGGCTCTTGAAATCAATATAGTAAACCGTACCCAATGACATGCGTTGCGACAGGTCTCCACCGACAGCTGTTGGAAGACCCTTGGCGAACACACTGCCAATCTCACTACCGAACATGTTCGTCAAACCGCTCGTAGCCCATCGGTCGAACGACTCGCCCGAGACGGCGTTCACGAACGTATCGTCCTCGTCACCGAACGCCATCATGGTCATGCCGATTGCCCACTTGACTGGCTGCAGAGCTGCACCCAAGACGCCGCCTGCTGCGAGATGTGTAGCGAACAGACCATATAACAGGCGTCGGGCTTCTTGACGTTCTATAGGCGAGTCCCCTTTCACCGACTGATAGAAGTTCCTGATCATCAGGGCGTACATATGTTGCGGCCACTGCATGAACTGGAACACCGCCGGGCCGAACTTGCCCATCGGACCCCCCGGCTGGAACAGGCGTGGCTTGTTGGGAGAGGAGTAGTTGAACTGCGTCTCGGACACAGCTGACTTGGCCTGCTCAACAGCGGATTCGTGTGTAGCTCCTCCCTCTTGCAGTGCAAGATCATACGATGCAATAGCTGTCAGGATTCGATTGTTCACCTCAGTGAGATGCGCCATGATCCGCGAGGCGTCCAACACCTTCTGGTTGAAGCCCGTGTCGGTTCCCTCAGAGATGTCACGTAGCTCAGCGATCCACGACAGGTCGATTACGTTGTTCTCCTTCAGCTCCTCAAGCATGGATATATAAGCCTTGGCGTTAGCCGGGTCGCGTTCCTTCAGGTGGTCGTACACATCGTCGAGAACATTGAATGCTCGCTCAGCCTCTACCTTACTGCGAAGTGCTGATAGCCCGCCCTTGCTGTCCTTCGCCGCAGTAACGAGCGGGTCAATGATCAGCCCTTGGGCGTTCTTCAATGCGGACAGTGATGCACCCAGCCCATACTTGGAGGTCAGCCACGGCAGTGTGACCATCCACGGCTGTGATGCATTGATCATCCAGTACGACGGCGAGGTAAGCATCATGAACTGAGTGAACTCGACTGACTTCTTGACGAGTTTCAGGATTTCATCGGGGTCGGCCATCATCTTGTCGCGCTTGTCAAGCTCCTCGAATACTTCGCCGAGCCTGATAGATGAAATCTCTGACTCATCACGATGCGCCTCAACGAACTTTTGCATCTCGGACATACCTTCGGCCATCTTGTTACCGAACTTCAGCTGCGCCGTGTAGTAGGATGACTGCTTCGCGTACACAGTGAAGTTACGCAGTTGTACATCTGTCTCAACGCCGCGTCGGTTCTGCCGTTTCATCTCATGCTTACGGAACGAGGAGTCGGCGAGCGAGTCAAGGTAGAACTGTTTGATCGCCGCCTGCGCTGCGACGTTACCTTTCAGGCTTGCTAAGATTGAACCCAAAGCCTGATTAGACGTGATCGCTGCATCGGTCAGTTGCTTGCGTTTCTTCTGTACAGGAGTTATGTGATCTCCCTCACCGTACAGCTCCACCATCTCCGCCCGCTTCTCCGCCGCCTTGGTGGGCGTCTCTGCGGTACGGTAGTCCTTCACGGTAACGGTAACATTAAAGTTACCATTCTCATCCTCGTGAACCCCAACAGTCAGGGTCGGATCATCAGCTCGCCGCTCTGCTGCATATGCATTTGCTTCTTTCGATTCCCCAAACGCCTTGCGTTCAAGTCGCTTCTCCGAGTACACAACGTAGTCACCGTAACGCTTCAACGGCGAGTAGTCTCCACGATGTCGCTGGCGTACGTGCGCCATCTGGTTAAGCGTAGACAGCATCTCTTTCCGCTGGTCTTCCTCGAAGTACTGTCCGAACTCCTCGTTGAATTTCTCAGCGGTATCGAATTTCCTCATTGCTTCCAAGGAATATTTACCCTCGAATTCTTCCTTGGATATGACTCTGGTATCGCCTTTGGTTAGCAGGCCACGCAGAGCATTGAATAGCATCAGATCGACCTCGCGTTCGAGTGTCTGCTTGTAGTAGCCCTGCAGTTCTGTATAGAGTTTCTTGTAGCCATCAGGCAACGCATCGTATCGCTTACGAATCTCTTTGTACCGAGCCTTCTGCGGCATACTTTTCAGGTGCTTGTTCGCTTCGTCGGTGAGCGGCTTCTGCAGGGCGATCTCGCCCATAGTCGCATCGGTTGCAATGGCTGAAAACTCAGCGCCTACAGCCGCATCGCTCTCCTCATTTAATGCTGTCCACTGACGAGTTAATTTCTCCGCTTCTTGCATCAGCTTCGTGTTCATAGCGTTGCGCTTGAAGAACGCATCCATGTACTGTCGCAGTGGGCCAGCCTTGCCACCGAAGAACCTGCTGTACGTGTCGCGAATCTGCTCCATCGACATTGCCATAAGCGGTGGGCGCACGCGATCCCAGAAACCCTTCATCGATCCAACACCTGTGTTGAGGCTGTCCAACGCTTTGGATACGTAGGGCTGTATTGACCCATCCATATCAAGTGTGATGTCACCTGCAGCTGTCAAGGTACCTGCGCCCTCGAACAGTTGAGACTCAAGCGACACGATCACGTCCATCACAGAGACCGGAGTATTATCCGGTAGGCCGATAGCGCTCCGCACTATATCCATCAGCCGACGCCACAGCGAACGGCCATCGAGGTAAATTTGTTTCAGGCTATTTTGGAATGCGACATTCGAGAACGCTTCCGCAATGAACTCATCAACCAACAAGTTGCCTTGCTCGTCCATGACATCTTGTAGTCCGTACGGTAATTTGGCAAGGTCGAATGACGGCAGTGCG
>Ga0209977_10000281_pt1 | contig 20057 bp, 26 predicted proteins | sample SumtaG_2_FD_183113 | JGI IMG/M metagenome (GOLD analysis project Ga0209977, IMG submission 183113) | Deep subsurface microbial communities from Indian Ocean to uncover new lineages of life (NeLLi) - Sumatra_00607 metaG (SPAdes) (version 2) | ecosystem: Environmental > Aquatic > Marine > Oceanic...
ACGTCACATTTATTAAATGTTTTAAATAAATTGATCATGTCTTTGATTGATGTAAGTGGAATAGTCAAATCTCCAATGATGGGATTCAAATCCAATTCCAATATACATGAAAACGAATTAGTTCTTTGCCGTATGAATCCGTCGTTTATGTCAATATCATCACAGTGATCTTTTAAAAGTGAAAGATATTTAATAAATTTATTAAATTTATCCGAAGTCAATTCTTTTTCCATTATATATTATCCTCTTCCATTTCCATAATACTTTTTATACATATAAAATACATGTATTTTTCTTCTGTAAATTCTTTTAATTGACGGTAATTTAGGGTAACAAATGTTTCTTCAACATTTTCTAAAATATCAAAAAAACGTTCATTAATTGGTCGGTTATTATCAACCGATTCCATAGGAATTGCAAAAATCATAATTACAGAATTTTCACCATGATAGTCATATTTAAACATACACAGATTATTTATTCCATATCTATAATTTTTTTTATTATCTGTTGCAATTTCCATTAATTCCGAACATGGAATATTTTTTAAATTTCCTACATAAACACTTCCATTTTTAATTGTGTCATTAAAAATCTCTGTTAATATGTTAATTATAATCATAAAACAAACCTCTCAGTAATTAAAGGAAAGCTGTTAAAATCTTTCCCTCCTTTATTGTAGTAAACAGTTAAATTATTTATAAAATGACTATTATATTTTTTTATTTTTTCATAATAATCAATTGAAATATCTCGATCCGATAATATCGAAACATCTATTCTGTACAGATTTTCATTATATACAATACTCTTCATCATCGATAAATAATTCGGTGATAATGCCGATGCATATATTTTTGTTCTATTTCTTAGATCTAATGAATTAAAAATATATTCACTCCATATGTCAAATACTCCCTCCGCCAGAACTATATGATTGGAGTAAAAATCAGCACCACATAATTTATAATAATCCATAAATTGAGATTGTTGTAATTTAATCTTAAAATGTTTGAATGATGAATTATTATCAATATTTCGGAAAAAAACAACACATTTATTTTCAGTTGTAAATCCAATAAAATTAGATTGTAAATAGTCTTTTAATTTATATATCGAATTATCAAAATTAATATAAGATTGATTTCTTTCTATGAATTCATCGACATCAAAAAATAATCCGTTAATAGATTTTAAATCAGTATTGAAACCTAATCTCTTTTTAACATATATGGATTTTAATTTAAATGAATCTTCATTCAATTCTGGAATATTTAAATCTTTGAATTTTATTTTTGATGTTTTATTTTTTATTTCAAATTTTTTTTGGTTGACTAAATTGGGATCAATAAATCGATCAGATATATCGATCCCTTTTAATTTCTTAACAAGATCAGGGATTATTCCCGACTTTTTTGGGCAACCGGCATGGAAGCAATGAAAAATTGGAGCTTCCACTGATATGTATAAATGATAATGACTCTTATCTTCATCAAACTCACAATATGGACATCTACATATTATATTATTTGATCTGATTTTAATAGTTTCACTGCCTAAATTATCTTCTAAAAATTGAATAAACGAGTCATTATATATTCCTATCATAATTCTAAGCCCCCAAATAACTTTTTTTGCGATATATAATAATATAAAAATTACTCATATAAAACCTCAATCATTAAATCAATGTGATCTAATAATAATCTAGTCATCAAAAATCTATCAACAACAGTTTTTTTAGCCGCTTCACCCAATTTTTTAGCCAATTTTTTATTGTTTAATATTTCAATAATTTTGTCTGCACAACCATCAACATCATTAGGTTCAGATAAAAAGCCATTTTTACCATCTTCTATCTGTAAAGGAATTCCACCAACATTTGTAGCTACAACAGGAGTTTCTTTATACATTGCTTCAGTTACGCATAAACAAAATCCCTCTTTTTTAGAAAATTGAATAACACATTTAGAAATAGATTGAATAACATTCACCAATAATCCACTTTCAACAGTGGTCATAAAAATATCACCATTAAATTCAGAAGTTCTATTTTGAATCTCATTATATATTTCTATTCCTTCAGGATCATCTGGTGCTATCCCGCCTATCAATACTAATCGACAATCAATTTTTTCTCTTACCTTTCTGAAAATATCAATAACTTTATCTGGTTGTTTCCATTTATCAAATCGACTAATCTGAGATATTATCGGTTTGTCTTGGGGGATACTATATTTATTCAAACAACGTTTAATATCATAATTATTTAATTTTTTATTCTTTATTGTAAATGGATCAATAGATGGAGCTATAACTTTTTGTTCAACAGGAAAGTTGTTTATTATATATTTATCACGACTAATAATTAATTTATCATATTTTATTAAAAAATTTTTTAGGTATTCTAATGATTGTGTTGTTTCCGAAATATCTAGATGTATTCTTGAAATCCACGGTTGTTGTTTTTTATAAAAATTAATCAACGGCATTGGTTGTGGATCGTGGGAAAAAACAATATCATGATTTAAATGTGTATAAACACTAAAATCTTCATTGGTTTTTACATAAAGATCCAATTCTTCTTTGTTAAAATTAATATTTTGACCTTGAAGTGCATTGTGCATTTTTTTCGTAACTCTGAAAAAATCTGGATTTCCATGAAACAGTCGCCAACCACAGTTGATTCCCAACATATTCATCAAAGGAATTAATGAACGTAATATCTCAGCTACTCCTCCACCAACACATGTTGAATTAATATGAATAATTCGCTTTCCATATAATTTGCGAGCTTTTCGATAAATTTCATGTAAAATCTTATCACCGACTAACTCGCGGTAATCTTCTAATTTGAACATAAAACATCTCCTTATATGTTTCCTATTTATAAGTTTTTAAACGTACAGACTGTCTTCTAGAAATATCATTTGGAATCAGATGGCTTGGGACAGACTTTTTTCCCATATCCCAAGCCTCTTCTTCGGAATGATCTATTTTTCCCTGATGAAAAATCACAGCATGACCGTACTCATGTATTAGAATGCTAGTAACCAAAGATAAATTGGATCTTATGTGTTTATTGATTATTATATTTATATTTCCAGACAATTTGTCCCTTGTACAATATCCTCTCGGTCTTGATATATTTTTAGTGCGAAGAGTATTAATTTCAACCGCAAACTTTTTCCTAACAAATCTTAACGTCTTTAACCAATTAGACTTAATTGATCTAACGGTTATAATTATTGTTTATCCAATTCAAAACTAACATTAAAAATATTTATCGGAACAGATTGTGAAACTTGATTTTCTCTTTGAATTCCGATCAAACAACATTCATTGTAAGGTTTTCTCAAATCAATTAATAAATGGTATGCAAAATGTTTTTCGCTTGGTTGAATAATATATTTATTCATAAGCGGATCATCTGTATCACAACATAACCACTTGTGAATAGATTGATTATCATGTAATCTTAAGTATGAATCACACAATAATTGAAATTCTTGTTGAATTTTTACATCAGTAAAATCTTTATCTTTAAAATTTTCATAATTTGTTATATTGATATATGCAATATGCTGAATAAAATGAATTGAATCTAAATTTTCCTTACTCAAAATAAATTTTTTATTCTCCATATTATTTATTCTCCTATTCAATATTAATTTTCCTTTATTCAATTTTAATGTAAATGGAAGTTTTTTGATTATATTCTCTCTAAATGTCTTCGGAGTGGATTTATTCATTTAAGTGTCTTAATAACGTCTAGAATCATTGACATAAAATGCATCGATGGAACAAGACAACTGATGTGAGAATTTGTATAATTATTAATGACTATTTTAGACGGAACAGGAACACGTTTATTATAAAATAGTGATGAGTAAATATTTCGAAAATCCAAATCAACTTCATTTAAGGAATCGACAATCATATTAATTAATTTATTGACCTTTGCTTTTTCATTTTTTTTAGAGGCAGATATAATATCAATCACATTTTCAACCAAATTCTTTTCAAGTGTTAACAAAGAATTTTGATTAATAATCAATTTTTCATTTACCACATTCCTCTGAAGTGTGTTAACAATTTTTCGAATATCGGGATATATTTCTTTAATAACAAAATTCAAATCATTTTTATCATACTCGATGTTTTCTATATCTAAGATTTTGTGACAATATTCTGTAATATAGTTAATTGGTAGTTGAAAAAATCTGAAAACTTGAAATCTTGATTGAATTTCACTTGGAATTTTGGCAATGTAATTTGCAGTCCATATAAATCTACCAACATTGATATATTCTTCAATTACTGATCTAAGAGACTTAAAACATTCTTCAGTTAAATAATCACATTCATCGATATAAACCACTTTAATCTTATCATTACCCGATGGATCACTTTTCAAAAATGGTTCTATTACATTATCCACATATCCAATTCCACGTGTTTTCTTAGCTGAACCATTTGCAGATAACAAATTAGCTGATGGTAGTGATAATATTCCCCTCTTTGAAGTCAGAATTCTGGACAGTGTGCTTTTTCCTACCCCCGAACCACCTACAAACAATAAATGTGGAATTATTCTATCCGCGATATAACCTTCAAATTTAATCCTATCATTTTCTGGAAGAATCAAATCATTTATTTCTCTTGGACGGTATTTTTCTGTCCAAATAGATGAATCTAAATTAAAATTCATTCCAAATTAAAACTTCCTTTCCTTAACAAATTTTACCTGCATATGAATTGTATAAGAGGTGTGTGTTGATTTGGTCACTTGTAAAACTACTAATGATTTCTTCAGAAATATATCGTTTATATTTTTCAATGCACTTTTCACCTGTAATGATATTTCCATTTTCATCTTCAATATATAAATCTAACACATCAATCACTTCGACATCACTAAATTTATGTAATTCAAGAATAAACTTTGCAGCGGTATCTGCTCTCGTTGCAACATGAAATGAAAGACTAACAATTCCATTTCCTTCATAAACGATTGTCACAAATTCATCAGCTAAGATATAATATTTATCATCCAATTTATAATTACTGTAAATTTCAATACCATGACTATCTAATATTTCTTTGATTTTTTCAATCAATTCACATGTTTCTATTGAAGATTCCTTATTATTCATCTGAATTTTCTTTATAATTTTCTACAATCTTCATAAACTCAATTATTAATTTTGAAAACATCTTTTTCACTTTTGTGATATTCTTTGAATCAATATGACTTGCCAATATATTTCTAATATTAGACAATATATCATTATATTCAATTTCCTCACTTCCATCTTTTGTTGTTTGTTTTGCCATTGGACATTTTTGTCCCTCCAGGATCGGTGGGTGAAATATGCCACACTCATGACATTTGTTACTTGGTATAACAGGTCTATTCATTTTAAATCCTCCCATTTTAGTTATGTTACCTACATTTTATAATATGTTAAAGCACAATATAAAATGAACCCACGTGGGTTCATTTTAGTTTTTACGATAACAAATTAGTATAATTTAAAAGAAGTAGTTTAAAAGGAGGATTACAATAGATATGAGTAAAATAGATTATAGAAGAAGTTGTACAAGAACTTTAAGTCGGAGACTTAGGAGTGATGACGAAGGAATCACGACGAACAAAGAAGTTTGATAAGTCGAGTGAAACGAGACGATTAACCAACAGAAGAAATAATAGAAATTAAATAAATTAGCTACATAGGAGTTAAATCCTATTTGTTTTAAATGAGGGACGTATTTTTTTGAAATTGAAAAATTCTAAAAGCTTAGAGACAAGACATTGAATATTATTTAATTTAACTAGGTTCATTTTTTTATCTATCTTAACATATTATAAAATAGATATAACCTCTTTGAAATAAAAAAACCAAAAGAAAAAAATAAATTAGTGGTTCAACTATTAATATATATAATACATCAAAAAGAAACAAAAATTGATCTGTCAATGATTTATATTTGTAAATAGAAGGAGTTAAACTAGAATTGAAAAACAATTGAAATATAATTTAGAGATATAAGAGATAGATTAGAGACTTAAGCTCGAAAAGTTGGTTCCGAACAACCTGCTATCTCTTAATTTTAAATTCGGAATAAAACATCGGAGGTTTTAAAATGAAATATTATGAGGATGTAAAAGATTTATTTTTAGATGGAGAAATATTTAAAAATATAGAAGAATATGACGGAGATTATCAAGTCTCTAATTTTGGAAGAATTAAAAGTTTTAAATATGATAAAATTAATGGAAAAATATTAAAACAGAATAAAAATAATTCTGGATATTTATATGTAAAATTGTCAAAAAATGGAAAAAGTAAAACTAAAAGAATTCATTTTTTAATGTTCAAGTCATTTATATGCAAAATTCCCGAAGAAGGGTATATTGTACATCATCTAGATTTTACAAAAAATAATACACTAGATAATTTTCAATTGATGTCAATATTTGAACATAAAAGTTTACATAGTTCTGGAAAAAATAATCCATGTTTTGGAAGAAATGGAGAAAATCATCTAAGATCAATATTAAAAGAACAAGATGTTATAGCTATGAAATCATTCTGGAATAATAATATAAAAATTTCTAATAAATTATTAGCAAAATGGTATAAAGTTAGCCCAGTAACAGTTTCACAAATAAAAACTGAAAGAAGTTGGAAACATATAAAATTAATATAAATACTCAAATAGGGATAAATTGACATATAAATTCAAATTATTAAATATATGCTCACTTTTGTTCGCGACATTAAATCTTAAGCGGTCGTTCCTCGATAACTCTCTAGTCCTCCCAAAGGAGACAAACTAAATTTTAGAATTCAAATGAAGTGAATAAAATAATATAAAAGAAATAAGAAAAGGAGATTTAAATGGCATTAGATAGAGAACATTATATTTGGTTTAATCAGAAATATTTGATACATAAAGACAAAGAATTTATTACAAATGGAGGAACAATTGAAATTTCAGTCAACAGCAGTACTTCCGATTATAATAATTTCACAACTCCAGTTTTTAATATTGGAATTTTCAATGATAGAATACGTTATAATTTAAATTTGAAATATCAGGACGTATTTGATCTCTTAATTTCAATTGAAAATTTAATGAAAGATATTCAAGATATTTATAATAATGGTGGATTGGAAATTAGAAAATTATACAACAATAAAAACTTCAAGTTAGAATTCAAGTTATCCAAAAAAACTGGAAGGAAAGCTGTGTTAATTATCATTGCAAATTCGACTTCAGATTTTGGGGCAGTTATTATTTCATTTGATTTATTTTTATCTATTATTGAATTACTTAAAAATTTCAAAGAGAATTATATATTACTTCCATTTGAAATTTCAAATAGGTCAACACTCTCATGTGTATTAAATGAATTAAAAGAGATAAAAGAATTTAATAAAACTCTTCCAACTTCAATTGTCGATTTAAATAGAGAAAATATGTCAATTTCAACTCCATTTGATTCAGATGATAATTCACCACCATGGGATAAGGAAATAATAAATAAACAAAAAGAACTTGATAAATATGTCAAAGATAATATCGATAATATAGAAATTCCTGAAATTGAAAAAATAAATAAAAAAGTTCAAGAGGAATATAATAGTGTATTGTTCGATATTATTTTGAAAAAAGATATAAGTAATTTTGATTCATTGATTATGTCACTAACTACTCACCAATCTCCGATAATGAAATTCAAAGAAATTATATCAGATTATGTTTCAAGTGGTTTACCTTCGATTGAGTCAAATGAATTTAAATCTGCATTATATTATTCAAAGAGATTCTTTTTATATAATATTCAAAATTGCACAAAAAATGGTGTTAAAATTCCATCAAATATTCCGATCATAAAATATAGACCGAATGAATTCTCAGATGAAAATATAAATCTAGCATATGATTTATTGACAATATCAATGTATATTCGACTTGTCAGAGATAAATTAGAAACAAAAATATCTGATTCATCTATTAATAAATCCTTATTGTATATGGCAGTTAGAAATTACACGGATATCTTTACATTCAGTTTTCTTGATAATCTTGATCAAAGTATAATTATTAAATGCGTCATGAGACGATTTCAGAAATATTCAAATGAGGGATTTTTCAAGTCATTTAATGATTTATTAAATCAATATAATCTTGAAGATGTTAATGAAAATGACATGATCAATTTTACAACTGAAATTATGAATAAAGTCATTGGTGAGAATAAGACATTAAACATTTTAGATCTTCACAGAAAAGAATATGAAGATAATAAAATAAAACTGCCATATGACAGTGATTTAAATATTGATCAGATTAGTGAGCTGATTATTGCCGAAATTGAATTGAAGTTAGAAATGAAAGATGTCAATATGAATTATTGTGATAAAGTTTTGGAATTACTAGATATCAAAAAAGAAACATCAGAGGAAATAGATAAGGAATCTTCAGTTCCTTCAATTAATGATTGGGTATAAGGAGGTAATGTAAATGTCCCTATCTCTCGGACGTTCACTAAATAGGTGTTATCAATTACGACTGCCATTTTTAAACGGCAATTATAATATAAATATTTTTTTCAATAAAAAATCAACATTTTTACTATTCGGAATTAATCCAGATTTTAAAGAAGGAGACAGTGTACAATACGGATCTAAGATAAATATGTTTAAAAATCTACAATCATCAAAATTTTGTGAAACTTTTCTGAATCTTCATAATTATAGAAGTCCAAAATTAGATATTGTAAATCAGTTCGATTCCATAAAAAGTGAATACAATTTTAATATTAATTTTATATTAAATGAATCAATAAATTTGTCTAAAATTGAAATTGATGGTAAAACATTTTATGACAATATATTAATTTATGGTTTAACACTGGAATCTTATTATAATGAATTTATATTTGTGATTGCCGAAAAACAAAATGTGATCCAAAAATTAAATAAAAAGATTGTCCGAACAACAGCTTTACAGATTGGCACAGCAAATTCTCTTCATTTATTAGACGAATTTTATGATGAGTATAAATGTAATAAAAAATATAATTCTGATCTGGGAGTTGATGAATAATGGAAGATAATTTTTATATTTATATATATTTAGATCCTAGAAAATCTGGACAATATAATTATGGTTCGTATGAATTTGAATACGAACCATTTTATGTTGGAAAAGGTCAGGGAAATAGAATAAACGTTAAGAAGAGTGATCATTGTGAAAATAAAATAAATAAAATTAAGAGATTAGGATTTGAAACAATAAGAATAAAATTAAAAGAAAATCTTGAAGAGAATTATTCTTTTGAATTAGAAGAAGAATTAATAAAATTAATTGGTAAAGAAATATTAAATGAAGGTCCGTTGACAAATATAGCTGATGGTGGAGAAGGAGTAAGTGGATATAAATGGACTGAAGAAGAATTAAAAAAACGAAGAAAAGAATATACAGAAATTAAAAATACATTTGAAACAATAAAATATACTTTAAAAACAGAAGAAAAAGATTATGAAAATAATAGGCAAAAATTAGAATATATTTGTGATAGAGGACATGAGCATTCAATTACATGGAGTAGTTTTCAACAAGGAAAAAGATGTCCATATTGTGTGGGAAATAAAATATATTTCTCAGAAATAAAAAATACTTTTGAAAAAATAAAATATGAACTAAAAACAGAAGAGAAAGATTATACAAATAATAGGCAAAAATTAGAATATATTTGTGATAAAGGACATGAGCATTCAATTACATGGGCTAATTTTCAACAAGAACATAAATGTCCATATTGTGTAGGAAAGAAAATAGATTTCTCAGAAATAAAAAATGCATTTGAAAAGATAAAATATACTTTAAAAACAGAAGAAAAAGATTATATAAATAGTAAACAAAAATTGGAATATATTTGTGATAAAGGACACGAACATTCAATTACATGGAATGATTTTCAACAAGGAAGTAGATGTTCATATTGTGTGGGATGTAAAATAGATTTCTCGGAAATAAAAAATGAATTTGAAGATATCAGAGAGTGTGAATTAATAACTGAAGAAAAAGATTATATAAACTCAAAACAAAAATTAGAATATATTTGTCCAAATGGTCACGAACATTCAATTAGTTGGAATAATTTTCAACAACGAAAAAATAATTATTGTCCAAAATGTAATCGAATGGAACGAGATTCCATTAATAAAATAAGGAGAAGTAAAATATGTCTATTAGAGAAGATTTAATTACAACAAGATACCATTATTCATTTATTCACAACGTGTTTTCGACATTTTACCAGGATGCTCTCGATTACTTTGCGACATATTTACAGCCTCGTTTCGAATACACAACAATTTCGACATACGACAAAGCCGTAGAATATTTAAATAAATCTGAACAATATGGTCGGGAGATTGATCAACCAAATCTCCCTGCATTGATATTAGATCCATCCGGAGATTTTCAAATTGCTGATGATGGAGGTATGCAGTTGTGGAGATTTCCAAATCTAGCTCCAGGATTAATCAAAAGATTATTTAACCCGATATATCAGGATCAAAACATAATCGTTACACCAGGATTCAGCAGGTTTAAAGGTGAGATTGAATTGATTGCCGCAGTAAATTCGATTTACGAATTTCTTGATTTGAAAGTTCTGTATCTTCAAATTTTTGGTGGTATGAATAGAATCATATATCCTACAGTTTTCAATGGATTTCTAATTCTTCCGGATGAATTATATAATTATAGTTATAGTAACGAATACACAGGGGTATCATATACAATGGATTGGACAACTGCTGGATCGACTGATCAATTAATAAAAACCACGAATAGAACAGAACATATTCTTCCAGTTAATATCAGACCTTGGTTCAAATTAACCGGAATGTCAGATGTGAGCACAAAGTATGGTGGAACTGATAAATTAGCTGATTGGAAATTATCAACAACAATTGAATATGAAATTGAGATGCCTTCATATATTGTTCTCGAATCTGATTATTTGGCCCAAAATTTAAAAATGAATATACGAATGGGAAGTACGTATAGTGTATATCCAGAATATGAACCACCGACCACTCGATTAGTTTCAAACACAACATGGGATTGGCATTTAAATCCTGATACTGATAGTGATCTCGATACTGATGCAACATCACATATTGAATTCTCAAAAGAACTTGTTTTCAAGACAAGATATTATCATATCGTAACCGAAGCCGAAGCCGAATCAACAACAGACGTTGATATAACACTACCGGAAACAATATCTGATCCTGATTATCTTCTTGTCAATTACCGATACGGAGAATTATCCTACGGAGATAACCATACAATAATAAATAATGGAGAGACTCTGAGAATAAAAGTCGATAGTGTCAATCTTATTAGAAATACAGCACTTGAACTTTTTGTTTATACTGACGATGAAGGTGTTGCTGGATAAATAAAATAAAAATGGAAATATATGAAAAATAAAATTATTCTTAAAATAACACAAAAGGGAGTTGTTTTTAATTTTTCCGGTAAAAAATTCAGATCTCCATGTGGTGTTGATGTTACACATAAAAAGATTGATTCTATTATTTCTCAAATGAGAACATATGGTATCACAGGTTATGAAATATCAACAATTTCTGATGTTAAATTATCAAAAAATGCTAAAAATAATAAGACCATAATATTGGAAAGTAGAAATGATGATATTGACAGATTAAATTCTCGAATCAATAAATTGGAAAATATGTTACATGAACTTATTGATCAATCACATACAGATAAAAAAGAAATAGATCGGGAACAAAATATCAAAGACATTCGATCTGACGATAAAATAATTAAATCAGAAAAAATCAAAATAAAAACGATTAAACCAGAAATAATAATTAAGGAATGTTCAGGTAATACAAATGAAAATATTTTGATTGAGAATAAGAAAATTGAAGTTGAAGAATTAGAATTAGTGGAATACGAAGATATTTCAGAAGAAAATGATATTCCGGAAAAAGACGCTTTTATATTTAAACTGAAACCATTTAAATACAAAAGTGTTGTGGATCCATTTGAAATATCACCAGATATTGCTAACCTTATAAAATACAAAAAAACAGGAGATAATATATGAATGTGCTTGAAAACTATCTTATGGAGATTCGAATGAATGAAGATTTTCAGTATTTATCAGAAGATATTAAATCGTTTGTTTCAAAATTAAAAAATATAAATATTAAAAATATTATTTCATCATTACAAACATCAGCCAAGTTTAAGGATTTGGACAAGATTAAAAAAACAGTAAATTCAATTAATGTTCCGACCGTATCGAATAGTTCGATTGTTAACAACATGAAAAAGATTTCACCTGATTTCCAAAAATCGTATGAATTATCTAAAAAAGTCGTTTCAAATTCTATTCCTGAGATTTCTGATAAATTAGCTGATGCTGTGTCAATTGCAATTGCTGCCAAATCAACATATAAGAGCAATAAACCTATGGATGACACGAAAGATAATTTGATTACAAGTGTTCAACAATTAAGGAAATATATTGGCACTGGAACGAGTGGAGATGCTGGAGCTATAATTGGTGCAATAATTATAATAATATTTGCAATATCCGGAATTGCGGTAATTGTCTCATATGGATTTGGGGCATTTTTGCCATTGGCAATGGTTGGCGGGTTACTGATGGTGTTGAGGAATTTATTATCTGATTAATTTAATATTATAAAGAGAGGATAGAGAATTATATATAAAAGACATCTAGAATGCCCATAAATCGATTATTTTACCACAATCGATGGGAAGTTGTTGGCAGATAAAAACAGGCCAAAATCAGCCTGTTTGGTAGGTTATTTTATGTGGTTGGGAAGAAAAAGTATTTCTATAAAATCAATAAAACTTAAAAGGAGATTTTTAAATATGAGTAAAGATATTAAAAAATTAATAGAAGAAGCGGGTCAATTAATTGATCAATTATTAGATGAAGCTAAACAAAATGAAATTCCAGAGGTTCCTGATGATAGTAAGACTGCTGGAAAAGATGTTAAAAAAGAAATTGAAGGTAAATCAAATGGTGATTCTAAGTCTGTTGTTTCAAAAGGTGATCCTATGGAAGAACACGTTGATAATTATATGCCTGAAATCCCGGACACTAACAAAACCTCCGGAAAAGATATTAAGAAAGCAGTTGCTACGGCGATCAATCCAAAACTTGGTAAGATTCCGAGTATCCAACAACCAAAAATTGACAATACTTTACCGGATGGAGTGACACCTGATCCGGTTAAAACATCTGCTAAGAAAATGATTAAAGATATCGCTGAGGCTCTAAAAAAAAAGTAATTTTTGAAGGTGAATATAAATTACATTTAGATGATTTTGAAGATTATTTGTTTGATTTGAGAAAAAAAGGATTTACAGATAAGAAAAAACTTCAAGGTATGTTTGACCGTGCAAAAGAAATTGCAAAAAGTCAAGGTAAGGAAGAAGACAGAAAAACAATACTAGGAATATTTCAATCGTTCTTCAAAGCTGTTTGATAAGTTAAAAGAGAGATAGAACTCATGATTCGAAAAGATAAAACCTCAATTATCCTTCTCTCTTTAATTTTTATTTTGAGGAAAACTAAGGAATCTTCAGTTCCTTCGATTAATGAGGAGTTTTATTATGAAAATATTTGAAAATAGAAATTTAAAAGATTTAGAAAAAGAGATTTGGAAAGATATAGAAGAATATAACGGAGATTATCAAATTTCTAATTTTGGAAGGGTAAAAAGTTTTAAAAAATATCATGGAACAGATGTTAGAATATTGAGACAACATAAAAATAAAAATAAACGTCTATTTGTTAAATTATATAAAAATAGAAAAGGAAAAAATGAATATATTCACATCTTGGTATTTGAAAATTTCTATAGAAAATTAAAATCAGATGAGTGTGTTCATCATTTAAACAAAAATCCAGAAGACAATATATTTAGTAATTTAAAAGAAATGAATATATTGGATCATAACATTTTACATAATTTGGGTAAAAATAATCCAAATGCAATATTAACAGAACAAGATATTATTAAGATATGGAAATATTTAGATGAAGGAAATTTAACACAAACTGAAATATCAGAAATATTTGAAGTTAATTCCAGGACTATATCATTAATAAAAAATAATAAAATTTGGAAACATGTAAAAGGTGAAAGGAAAATCGATGAATAAAGGAACTAGTATTAATCAAAATAGAAAAGGTTCAATTACAAAATGGGAATTAAAGGAATTAGGAATTAGTCAAGATAATATAAAAATTGTTGATACGGTCAAAGAAATAAAGGATAATCCACCTAATATAATTGTTGCGGAATGTGTCCAGGATGTTGCATTCATTCAAAATAAATTCAAATTACAAAAGATGAAGAAAAAAGTTCAGTATTGTATGGGTCTTGGAATATATACACAATTGAAATATGATGAAGAACGAAAACTTAAAATATTAAAACCTGGAAAGTTTAAATTTAAAAATATATATAGACCATACAACGGACAAAATTTAAATAATAAATCTATAATCTTCCAACGTACCGGAGGAATTGGTGATATTCTATTTATTAATCCTATTCTTAGATATTTAAAAGAACAATATCTGACGTGTCATATTTCAATGGCTTGTGGTCCTCAATATCAATCGATGATTGAAACATTTCCAGAAGTTGATGAAATACTGGATTTGCCATTTAAAGCTAGTGTTTTATTTGATACTAACTATCATGCGATTTTTGAAGGAGTCATTGAACGAACACATGAAGCAGAGAGAGAAAATGCATACATTCTTTTTTCAAAATCTTTAGGATTAGATATTCCAATTAAAGATTTAATTCCAAAACAAACTCCCAAGTCAGAAATGGTTGAAGAAGCTAAATTAACGCTAGATCAATGGAATATACAAGATAATAAATTTGTCTTACTTCAACCACGAGCTAGTTCTCCAATTAGAACACCGAAATACACAATATGGGAGGAAATTATAAATAAGATCATTGATCTTGGATTTAAAGTTGTTATTACGGATTCACCACACCAGAAGGAAAATATTGATCAATTTATTTTAGGAATGAAAAATAAAGATTCTGTTTTTAATTATGCTGGAATTTCGAAATCGCTTGATTATACGATTGCAATGGCTTCTCTATCTGAGTTATGTGTGTCAACGGATAGTGCTTTGATACATATCGGAGTTAGTCTTAATAAAAAGGTGTTTGGATTATACGCTCCATTTTCTGCACATATTCGAATGAGCACATATCCAAAAGATAAAACTGATTGGATCGAACCAGAAGTTTATCCATGCGAAGAAGGTCCCTGTTTTCGACACGGGCATTTGCCGTGTAAATTCGCTATTAACGGAATATCACCATGTTATGATAATATAAATATAGATAAATGTTTTGAGAAAATTGAAAGATTATTAGAACAATGATTGAATGGAAAATAATAAATAATTTAGATGATTATAAAATCAATAACCAAGGAATTATTAAAAGTTGTAAATTTAAAAAAGAAAAATTTTTAAAATTACAGACAGATTCAGAATAAAACTGGAGAATTATGAATGATTAAGCTATTTATCACTGTGAGAAATAGATTAGAAATTACTAAAAAGTGCATAGAAGCACTCGAAAGACACAGTTCTATGCCCCATGATATTTATCTCTACGATAATTCTACAAACTATCGTGTTCGAGAACATTTTGAATTTGCATATAATCTATATAAATGTGGATTAATCGCCCAATATACTTTTAATACAGATCGTAGTACTTTTGGCGCCTTTTCCAAAGCCGTATCCTGTAATCAATTTGGACAACATCATCTGATGGATCCTAAATGGAAATCGTATGAATTTTTGACAATTCTCGATAACGATATTATTGTCCTTCCTGGTTGGGATCATATAATAAAAAATGCATGGAATGATGTTAAAAAATATGGTATGGATAAAGAAATTAAAATAATTGGCCAAAGTCCGGGGGGAATTAGAGGTTCTAGGGTCAAAGATAAAAAATTTGCTGGATTTGATGCAAGATTAGGAAAGCTCGGAGGCAGTGGTTTTTGGTCAATTAAAACAGATTTTTTTAGAGATGTTGGATATTTAAATATCGCAAAACTTGTTGGACTCGATAAACGGCATGATCAACATTATTGGTCTCTTCTGGAAAAAGTGAATAAAGGTAAACCGTATATACTTGGTTTAAACACCAAATTATGTATTCACTGTGGAAAATTCGCAGGCAGTATTTGCAATATTCTTTCAAAACATAGAGGACAAAAAAATAAATCAGATAAAATAAAATTTGAAGATGCTGATAAAAAAATTGAAAATATGTCTTTTGATGAATTTATGAAAAACATTCAAAATGACGATTCCTTAGTCAAAGATTGGTGATTTAATGGAAATATATAAAAATTTAGATTTGAAAGATTTAGAATTGGAAACACCTAAATTATAAGGAAAACTAAAGTATGAAAGAGAAAGCTATACTGGTTGGATGTTTTGTTGGAGAATTAGGATGGGAGTTCATGCGCTTTAGTGCTATATTGCCATATTATTATAAAAAATACAAAAAACAAAATGTCAAATTTGTTGTGATGACTAGACAAGATAGATTTGACATATACGGACAATACGCTGATATTTTTGTTCCATTAAGAATCGATGGAGATGGAACAAAATATAAACCTGATTGTTTCAGATTGATGGGATATCCAGTTAAAAAATATATGAATGTTGTAAATCAATTTTATAATAAATACCAAAAGAGATTTGAAATTATAAAACATGTATATCCCAAAATGGAAAATAAATTATTTGCTAGAAAAAATCAATTTTCGAATAAAGAGATGATTTTCAAATGGAAACCGAGACCGGAAAATCTTCGGATTCTCGAATTATACATAAATAATGATAAAAAAATAATTGTATTGGCACCTAGATTTCGAAAGGGATTTAGAAGAAATTGGAGTAGATGGCAAGAATTTTTTGATATGATTATATCAAATAATAAATTAACTGAAAAATATAATTTTATTATATGTGGGAAAAATCCAGAATGCTTAGATGATAAGAAAAAAAGATTTTTAAATATCAACAGTATTGAATTGAACAATAATATTTCGGTGGTTGGATTAACAATAGAATGTATTAAAAAATCAATATTGGTTATTGGTTCCCAGTCGGCAATTCCTAATATGGCTATGTTTTTAGATACCGAATCGTTGATGTGGGGCCATCAATGTAGGCTACACAAAGTTACTTACAACATAAAAAAAACTCCGGTTCATTTCGTTGAAGATATGCATTATAATATTGGTCCCGATATAATATTTAATAAAATGATTAAATTATTAAAGAAAAAGGAGAAATAATGATAAACTGGAAAACGGCTAAAAAATACTGGTTAAAAACTTACCAGAATTCTAATTTTATTAATAAATCAAATTCTGAAGAAGAATGTTTGAAAGCTGAAGAATTTGTCAATAAATATGCCTCAAAAATAAGATGGGCAAAAACCATATGTGAGTTAGGAGTCGGAATTGGTAAACATTTAAATTATTTTTTAAAGAAGTACCCAAATAAAAGTTATTTTGGAAATGATTTTAATCCTGGTATGATTGAAATTATTAAACAATTATATCCTAATATTATTGAGAAATGTGAAATTAATATTGTATCTACAGATAAATATTTAAAAAAATATATAAAGATTGTTGATGCGATTTTCACATATGACCACTTAATGTACATTCCAGAAGATTTAATAGATTTTGAATGTACAAAAATATCAACACGGGTCAATAAATATATTTTAATACATGAAATAAATTCAAAGATTGATTATAAATATAATGATATAAAATCATTTATACGATTTGGCTTTGGAAGAGATTATACGAATATGTTTGATGATTTTAATTTAAAAGAAAAAGATACAGAAACAGTCATTATTAATAATAAAGAGGTTGAATTTAATACATATCTTTTTAAAAAAATAGGATAAATTTAAATGAGTGAATATAGTGACACTTTGAGAAGTATGATAAACAATGCTGATGATGAGATTGATTCTCTCGATGACGCAACAGCACAAATAATTACTCAAATAGAAGAATTAGAAGAACAACAAGATGGGATTTTATACGGGATGATGGATCCTGTCGCAATTGATTTGAGTAGTTATTTAGAAATTACAAAATTAGTCGAAGTTGGAGGAGACTACGTATCATTTGGTGTTGATTATAATGTCAGTAATTTGACAGATTGGGGAATATACCGAAATCCTGCTATCCTAATATATGAATATGGAGATGATAGCGATACTAGTATTATTGAATGGGTTAGCCAATGGAATTTTGGGTATGATTATATTAATCACACATTTGGTGTTACAGGAACATTTGGATTGCAAGCGAAGATCGATCAGTTACGAAACGCTCTTGATCTACTTTTAGCAAATAAATTGAAAATAGAAGATTCAAAAACAGAATTTGAAAATTATGCAAGTTAGGAGATTTTGTAATTGGAAATATATGAAAATAGAGATTTAAAAGATTTAGAAAGTGAAGTTTGGAAAGATATAGAAGAATATGGTGGAGATTACCAAATTTCTAATTATGGAAGAATTAAGAGTTTTAAACAACGTAAAGAAGGAAAGATATTATCACAAAATAAAAATAGTGCAGGATATTTATGTGTTGGATTATGTAAAAACAGAAAAGGTGAACCTAAATTAATTCATGATTTATTATTTGAAACATTTAATAATTATAAATTAAAAGAAAATGAATGTATTCATCATATAGATTTTAACAAATTAAATAATGATTTGAATAATTTTCAATTAATGACCATTTCTGAACATATGAGTTTACATCATAAAAATAAAATTGTTTCAGATAAAACTAAACAACTGATGATAAAAAATCATGCTGATGTTTCTGGAGAAAATAATCCAATGTACGGAAAAACTGGAGAAAATAATCCATTTTATGGAAAAAACCATTCGGAAGAAACTAAACAATTAATGAGAGAAAAGAAATCTGGAGAAAATAATCCACACGTGAAATTAACAAAACAAGATATTATTAAAATTAGAGAATTAAATCTAACTCAAAAAGAAATTGGGAGAATGTTTGGAGTTCATCAAGCAACAATTTCAGCTATAAAAAATAGAAGATCATGGAAACATATTTAATTGGTAAAAGGAGAAAAAAATGTCTGATAGAAAATTTACAAGCAACTGGTTGATATTGAACTGTGAAAGAATATCTAAACTTTTAAGAGAACTGGAAACATATGAACTTAAAGGATCGTACGGAGGAAATATTAATCTTAAAGAAGTAATTCGAATAATCAAAGGTGCAAAAGAAGAGATTGAAATTCTTTCAAGAAAAGTTGAGAGATTGGAAATCCAAGTTCAAGGTTTAATTCCTCCTATACGATATCAATAAATCTAATGATAAAGAGTAAGAAAAAAATAAAGATAAATAATTGAATCGACCAAGATTTCCATGAAGGATTTCTTGGCCGATTCGTTGATTGAATCAATCGTCGTATATTAAAGGACTTTTTCCGTTGTTGTATTTAATGATCAATGTCTTAACTGTTCTCCAAAAAATCTTATCACAAAACATAATTATAATCTCAGAGTTCATTGGAACGGTTATGAAATATGCACCGTCCATTAGGATGCCAATTGAATGTCTTTTTGGTGGCTGATTATCAATTTGTTTTGTATTATCGTTGTAGTTAGATGTCCACTTCTCAGTGGTTTCATACCCATTATGAATAATGGTAGATAACTGTTCAACCGCAATATCACGTTCGTCACAATATTTTTGGATATCAAGATTTAAAGCCATTTTTTCATTGTGGGTGAAATAGCTCTTAACGATGCTATGGAAAATCTGATTCATTGGAATTCTCCTATGGAGTTAGATATGAAGATCTGGAAGCCAAA
>Ga0209977_10000282_pt1 | contig 19968 bp, 17 predicted proteins | sample SumtaG_2_FD_183113 | JGI IMG/M metagenome (GOLD analysis project Ga0209977, IMG submission 183113) | Deep subsurface microbial communities from Indian Ocean to uncover new lineages of life (NeLLi) - Sumatra_00607 metaG (SPAdes) (version 2) | ecosystem: Environmental > Aquatic > Marine > Oceanic...
AGAAATTTTAATCTCTCTAATATAGGATTTTGGTTTTTCTATCTTTACTTCCATAATTGATAGTTATTCGTTATTAATCATTAGTTATTATTTAACTTCGTTTACCGCATCTCCTACAATTACTACATGAAGTAGATCGTTATCGGCTCTTAGGCTTCTGTGATTCTTTGTTATCAACCATCTGTTATCTGTTTTTCCATTTGCTGTTTACTGTTTGGTGTCTTATTTAAGTGCGAAGGGGGGGAATCGAACCCCCACCCCTTTAACGGGACTGGATCCTAAATCCAGCGCGTCTTCCATTTCCGCCACCCTCGCAAATGACTTGGCAGTCATAATACTGCCGTGTGTCAGTTTAACAGATTCACTTTCAACAGGTGAGGTTTCCAGCCTTACGTCTGTTTAGATTAAGATGCTCCTTCTGTTGAAAGAGCATGACATATAAATGTTGTTAAAATATTACCCTTATTTTTTTCGCTTGTCAAGAAAAAAGAATTTCGGCAGCGTCAACTGGTCAGTGAATCGAGGTCTGGATATGTTAATGAGACTAAAAAGATCTCATCTCCCTCTTCAAATTTATTAAATTGGTTCTTTTTAGGATTAAGAATTATCTTATCTTTACTCTTTACACCTATGAGAATAGATGGATTTTCTTCATCTCTCTTCTTTAGTATATCTACACCCAATTCTCCAAAGGTCTTCCCATAGTATTGCTGTGGAACAGCCAACTGGTAGATTTCATTTGTCTCTTCTGAAACAGTAACAAGGTTCGTATAGACCTTGCTCAATCCAGGAGTTAACGCGGATTGTGCAATAATCCTTAGTGCAAAATCACCGGCTGATACTATCTCATCACATCCAGCTTTCTTGAGATGCTCAAAGTTTTTTGGATCAACAGCCTCTGCAACAATGTGAACTTTCCTGCATCCTTTTTCCTCACATAATTGTTTGACTGTCATTGCTATTAGAACAGATTGAGCATCTGCATAACTACCAGCATGCTGCTGTGAGAGAATTATGCAGGAAAATCCATCCGTTATGTTAGCGCGTTTCAGGTTTAACTCATATGCTGGGTCGCCTTTCACAAGATAAACATTTCTAAATTCTTCCAATTCATCTAGTTCAGGGAATGATTTTTCATTAATCCCATCTGAAATTATTACAATAGGCTTTTTGAACTTTAGTGCCTTTGCTCTCAATTCTCTCACAATGCTAATACACTTTTCACTCCAGTTGCATATCACTATGTGGTTACTTAGATTCTTTGGTGGCATAAATCTTCTACCTCCTATTTTTCTTTCTACAAAGATTGAAGCAACGGTCCCAGTGAATATACCAACGATACCAAGACTCAAAACAAGAATAAGTGTGACTGTTATTTTGCCTGCTGTTGTCTTTGGCTGACCACTATCTAGTCCACTGAAAAGATAGACTGCTATATTCCAGAAACACTTTGTAACATTACCAAATTCCTCAGGATTGCCTGCATGTTCTGCTATCCACAATACAAACGCACCCACAACCCATATAAAGAATATAATAATGATGAGTCTCAGAAATTCATGTTCCCAGAAAAATCTTTTTAATCGAACAAGGACAAGATTAATCACCCTTTTGCAATTCCTCTTTTACTCTCTTTTATAAACCTCAACAGGTTTTTTATTTCATTAATCTGTGGAAGAGTTTTTTCGATTTTTTCAACTGCTTGAGTTGTATTTAATTTCCTATCTAAAATTATGTTAAATGCTTTTTTTAATATATTAATAGTCTCTTTCTCAAAGTTATTTCTTCTTAAACCAACAACGTTCAGACCGTATATCCTGAGAGGTTCACCACTAGCAAGTGCATACGGAATCACATCTTTGTCAACCCTGAATCCGCCACCGATGATAGAATAACCACCAATCTTTGAAAATTGATGAACAGGAATAAGAGCGCTCAAAAAAGCAAAATCTTCAACCTGAGCAAACCCTCCTACTTGCGTCATATTAGCAATTATCACATTATTACCTATCTGGCAATCATGAGCAATATGGACATAAGCCATTATTAAACAGTTGTTACCTACTTTTGTTAGATGATCCTCTATAGATGCTCTATGTATAGTTGCAAATTCTCTTATTATATTATTATCTCCAATTTCAACACCTGAATTCCATCCTTTAAATTTAAAGTCCTGTGGAATTCCTCCTATAAGGGCTGAATGACATATTCTATTATTATTACCAATCGTTGTTCCTGCTTTAACTAAAACATGGTCCTTTATAACAGTGCCATTTTTAATGACTACATTTCCTTCTATAATTGAATAGTGTCCAATCTTAACCCCATCCTCAACAACGGTCTTCGGGTCAACTATCGCTGTCTTTGCAATCTCACTCATTTCAATAGCTTACCCTTTTCTACCACCATAGCTGTAAATTCACCTTCAGCTACCACCTCATCGTTTACATAAGCCTTTCCCTCTATAACGTAAAGTTTTTTTCTGAACCTCTTCATTTTGAGTTCTGAACGGAGTTGATCTCCAGGCCTGACAGGTTTTCTGAATTTTACTTTATCTATCATCATGAAATATAATAACTTATTATCTGTTTCTTCAAGTTTATTCAAAAGTAAAAACCCTCCTACCTGTACCATTGCCTCTATTATGAGAACACCGGGCATAACAGGATCTTCAGGGAAATGTCCCTGAAAAAAGGGCTCGTTTATTGTCACATTCTTTATGCCTGTAACTGCATCCTCATCTAACGTAATAATTCTGTCAACTAAAAGAAATGGGTATCTATGGGGCATAATTTTTAGAATATCCATAATAGTATAACTCTTTTTTTTCATATACCTCTCCTACATCAATAACACAGAAATTAAGAAATTCATACTGACAGACTCCTTTTTGATTTTTGTATTTTCCTATTTTCATAATTTTGGTCTCTAAAAATTACCATCTTCATGATTCCGGATTTACCTTTTCCCTATTTCAGCTATTATTTATATTCTTCCTTTAATTGTTTCAGGAATGCAATGTGTGAAGTATGACCTCCGCATAGGATTACAAAGTGACCGATAATTTTTCTTCCAAGAAGTGAGAGGTCTCCAAGAAAATCAAGTATTTTATGTCTGACAAACTCATCCTTAAATCTTAAAGGTGTTTTATTCAAAATTCCCTCTTTTGAATAAACGAGTGAATTTTCAAGACTCCCCCCTTTAATCAACCCTTGCTTCCTCAGGGGTTCGACCCACTCAAGAAATGCATATGTTCTTGCTGGTGCAATCTCTTTTATGAAACTCTCAAGTGTTACATCTAACGTCTGCATCTGTGTTAGTTCAGGATAATCTTCATAACTAATCAAATAACTAATTACAAGTTTTGGGGATGGATAAACAGCAAAAAAACTCTTGCCAAAATTAAAACTGAACGGTCTCTTGATAATCAGTTCTTTATTCTTTTGTGCAATATTTTTTTCCACTATCATTATCTTCTTCAATTTCTCCACTATCTGAATGGCGCTCCCATCGAGGATAGGTATCTCATCCCCTTTCTCCAGTACAATAGTTACACCATCGATATCAAAACCCAATAATGTACCGAGAAGATGTTCAATCATACCAAAAGAGGTTTTACCGTTGCCAATTGTTGTACCATGTACTGTACTCATTACATTATCAATCGACGCACATACTGTGATATCATCATCCCCTTTTTTCATAAAGGAGATACCTTTATCTGATGGAAGGAGTTCCACGCTGGTTTTTATCCCTGAATGTACTCCAATGCCTTCAAATGTTACAGGAAATTGTATAGTCTTATATATCCCTCTTTTTGGCATCAACTTCTCTTTCAAGTTTTTCTATGGTCTTTTCTATCTTCTTTACTCTTTTTAGAAGTTCAGGAAGTTTCACCGTAGCTGCATGGATTCTTTTTACAAGCCTAAGGTCCCTTGCTGGGCAGCCCCAATAAATGGCATTTGGTGGTACATTATTCGATACTCCTGCCTGTGCAGCAACGATTACCCCATCTCCAATCTCACAATGATCAGTAACGCCCACCTGACCAGCAAGGGTTACATTTCTTCCAAGTTTAGAACTCCCTGCAATTCCTACCTGAGCAACGATTAAGTTATTCTCCCCAACTGTTACATTGTGTCCAATCTGAACCAGGTTATCTATTTTGGTCCCTTGTTTTATTCTTGTCTCTTTGAATGATGCCCTATCTATTGTGACGTTTGCACCGATTTCGCAATCATCTTCAATTACAACCTTACCAATCTGGGGAATTTTATAATGTCTCTTTCGATCGGTCACATATCCATATCCATCGCTCCCGATGACAGTTCCAGGATGAATAATTACCTTGTTACCAATAATTGTATTATTAAGAATAGTTACAGAAGTTTTTATTTCTACATCGTCACCGATTATGGATTCACTCCCAATGTATGTAAAAGGGAATATTTTGATATTTTTCCCAATCCTGACACCCTCACAAATCACTACATAGGGAGCAATAAATGGACAATCTCCCATGGATACGTCATCCTCTATAATAGCATGATGTGAAATCCCTGGCTTTATCTTTCTGTAAGGATAAAAATACTCTATTACTTTTATAAAAGAGAGTGCTGGGTTTTCAGTGAAGATAACGGTCTTTCCTTCTATTGAAAAAGGCTTTTTGGTAATAAGACAGGATGCTTTGGAAATTTTTGCTAAATCAAGAAATTTATTATCGGCAAGAAAACTTATGTCAGCCTCTTTTGCAATATCAAGACCAGAAACACCTCTAATCTCCAAATTTTCATCACCACATACCTCGCCTTTTATAATTGATGCAATTTCCTTTACTTTCATTGGTTTTTTATTTCCCTTCCAAGATACGTCATTACATCCTGTGCAAGCTTTTCTATTTCTTCCTTTTCATCTATTGAAAAATCCTTTTTTATAACTTCGTTCCCTTTTTCAAAATTAATCCACCTTAGTTGCAATTTGACTGTACCAGAAGAAATATCAATCTTACCGAAAACAACAATGCTTGCCTCTATTCTTCTTGCAACAAGTCTCACCTGGTTATCATCGAGTTCTTCCTCTTTTATAAAGCCATATGACATCATTGCCTCACTAATTTTTTTTGACTCAATAAATTCGAAATTGGTAAATTTATCAAGACCTGTCTTAAGAAATGCTGAAATCTGCCGACCAAGAGATTTCGACTCTGCTGTAGCACTAAGTTCGTCGAAGAGAAAAACATAGAATTTTGTCTCTTTTATCTGCGGTGAAACAACCGCAAATTCTTTGTTTATCTCATAAAGAACCCTATCAGTTAGATCAAGACCTGTTTTAACGAAGACAATATTTCCCTCACTAATGTCAAATATTATTGTATAACCATCATCTTCTCCTATTTTCTCCAGCACATTACTTATCTCTTCAATAACAGGTTTTAAAAGCTCTTCATGTTTTTTCTTTGACTTTCCATCTTCACCCCATATCTCCTTTATAAATTCTCTGTATTCCGTTTCCTTTTGCTCTATCTCCTTCCTTTTCTTTCTCTTTGTTTCTTCAGACAACATCAGTTCCTGGTTCTTCAATTCATTCTTTAATGTATCAATTTCTAATTTTTTCATCTTTGCCTCTTTTTCCCATTCTGCTACAAGCTTATTTAACTGTTCTTTCAGGTTACTTATAGCTTTATAGCCATCAATTATCTTCTGCGAATCTATATATCCTATTTTTTCTTCGGAAAAAGAGATTGAAATAAAAAAGAGGAAAATTAACGCTACAGAAAGATAGATTTTCTTCATATTACCACCTCTCATAAAAATTGAAACCGATATGAAAACTATAGAATCTTTCTTCTAATTCCCTTGTTTTCCTCCTACCTGCGACAAAGGCTAAATCGAGGAAACCAGCCTTTTTTAGAACAGGAATAGAGGTTCCAATAGTAACTCCATTATCAACAATCCTCTCATTGTAGGAATTCTTGAAATACCAGGGTTTTGAGAAATACCCAAACCTCAAAGGGAACCCTCTTTTTTTATAACCTTTAATTCCACTGTACTCTAAGCCAACGCTATAGGAGAGTACATCTAAAAAGCCCTCTTTTTTCGTTCCATTATACTTAAAATTACTCCAGCTCCTATATCTCACGGTAATAAGGAAATTTAAATCTTCTCTTACGGAGAGATTACAGCCACATGAATAGAGGGACGGAAAGATAAGTTCATCCTCGATTTCGGTTGTATCTTTTCTGAAGTATGATAAACTTCTTGTCTCCTTTTCGCAGGAGAGAGGAAAACTATATCCGAAAACAAAGTTAATAGGATGAAAGTCAAAAACGATCCCAAGAGAATAACTGTATCCGAAATAGTGACTATTCAGGGAATCCTTTGTATCTATGTAGAGCGTATCTAAGAAATTTGTTATCCATAACTCATCACTACTCCCGAATAGAACATTGAAACTAAAACCTAACCCTGCCGTATTTCCTATCGTTTTTGCTATCTCAATACTCCCAAGAGAGAGCTGTCCCTTCTTTAAAAACCTTTTCTGGATGGATATTCCATTTACAGAATCGGGACTTGTTACAAAATTAGCATTAAAATCCATTACCTTCTTAATATTAAAACCTACTGCCAAATCGAGGGGAAGTGTTGTGGCTGCCTTTATATACGGTATACAATAATAGTGCATTATATTTTTGCCTTCCTCATCCATCATCTCCAACCGTACTCCACTATATGTAAAATCTATTCCTGTTTTTTTCAAAAAAGCAATGGAGCCACAGAGATTTGAAGAGAATGTTCCAGGAATCTCAACGTACCCAAGCGCGGACATACGTGCATCACCGCTAAGAATTGATTCACCTATTTCACTGAAACTAAAGATGGATTGAGCATTCAAATGTAATCGGGAAAAATTAACGCATGAGATGAAGGAAAATAGGAAGAAAAACAAAATTGAAGCAAATAATTGGGAATTAAGATTTATGCGAAATATTCTCATATCTTTCATAATTAGTTATTCGTTCAGCTGTCATCAGACAACTGACTCCTGACTTCTGTCTTACATATTTTATCCATTTTAAGTATTCAATTAATGTCCACTCATTGGTGGTGGTGTATAATAGACTGAAAGTATTGGCTTATGGAGAGGATCAAGAACTAATCGTGAACAGAAGCTATTCTCATTCTTTGCCCTGAGCAGAAGACCATAATTTTCTCCCACATTCACCCAGTACTGTACTAATGATGTAATGTCGGTTTCAGAGAAAGTAGTATCATCCTTATGGAATGTGAAAAATGCTACTGAATACGGATGATAATCTGTTGAATCTTCATTCCACTCTCCCATTACCCTGTAGATAAAAACTGTCATACTATCAAAATAGGAATTATCAGGATTAAATGCAAATGTCAAAAGAGCTCTGTTAATAGTAATATTTGGAGGAAGCGTATTATCTATTTTGAAAAGCAGAAGAGCCCTCATAGCGTAACCTTCACCCATGACGATTTCATTGTTACCTTGAATATACGTAGAATTTGCAATAAAAGCATCGCTTACAGGCGAATAATCCTTTGTTGAATCTCCATAAAACACGGTTAATTTCAAAGAATTTGAAGTACTCTCAATTGATAGTATTGTATCACCTATGTCATAAACAAAGATCATGCCATTGTTCTCCGAAAGTGAAGTATCGAGGAGAGAAAATTCTTCACAATTAAAAGTGAAATCCACTACAGATTCATTTATAACAACGCTAGCTATCTTTGTTGTATCATAATCTCCACCTGGGTTATTCCATTGACTATCGGTAGATGATCTTTTCCATCCAACTGTTGTTTCATCCCAGCTCCTTGTTAAAGGGAATACATTGAAACTTACACCTTTTTTCCAAGTCCCATATAGAGATAGTGTCACCTTTGCAGAATCAGCATTTGCAAGGATGGCTGAATCGCTTACTGCGAACCGAACAAGAATCCTTGATTCAATGGAATCTGATTTCCCAATCCATAATCTACTTTTTGAACCTGTGTTGACTTCTAAATGGAAATTTGATATTGAATCAGCCACTATGCCATCAACATAAATGGGTTGCGGTATATCTTTAGGAATCTCATCAAGTCCTACAGGGTCATTCATTTTATCTTTGCATCCCAGAATGAATACGATGAATAAAAAGAATAGAATATGTTTTTTCATTTTACTAAAAACTTGTTCCTATCTGAAAATGAGGGTTCCATCCACCATAACTTTTCTTATCAAATCCATAACCTACATCAAATCCAAGTATTCCCATCATTGGTACCTCAATCCTTATCCCCGTCCCAACTCCCTTTTTAAGGTTTGCAAGATTTGTACTCCGAAAACTGTCCCAAGCATTGCCTGCATCAAAGAAAAGAATCCAGTTGATACCCTGAGTTATAAGATATTTATATTCTAAGGTAAATACAAATGCAGAGCGACCTCCAATAATACTAAAATCTTCTCTTGGTCCTATGGAACGGTCAGGATAACCTCTAATACCCCAATCTCCTACTCCACCAAGATAAAACCTTTCATAGATAGGGACTGTAGATGGCGAGGTATAACCGTCAAGGATGCCAAATTTTGAGCGAATCATAAGAACAAAATTCAGGAAACTCTTTTCATACCATCTTGTCTCAAATTGATATTTCTGGAAATCTATACCTCCACCTAAAATACCGCCAGAAAACTCAGCAGTAAAGCTATTTTTTGAACCGGTTGTCGCATTGAATATATAATCCCTGCTGTCCCTAACTAGATTGAAAGCAATACTGCTTCGCCATTCAGTTCCTTCCTGATCAAGGATGTATCTACTAACCTTACCTACATCTCTGACAGAAACTGTTACCTTTTCAATAGTATAAGAGGTATAGAGACGAGTATATTTCAATCGTGGGACAGGCCTTCCTATTCTGACTGTTCCTCCCCTCTTTCTGTCATCAAAATAATCCCATTTCCTTGTTATAAAAAAGATGTCAAAACCTGCAATTGTTGGTGTGTCTAAAAACCAGGGTTCCGTATAACCAAAACTATAATTTGCAAGCTTCCCCCCCTTCTCAAGACTGAAATAGACTGTTGACCCTCTTCCAAGAAGGTTTGGAATATTGAGAGATAGATTTCCTGTTATTCCCCAAGCCTGACTGTAACCCATTCCTGCATTAAACTGTCCTACATCTTTTTCCTTAATTTGAATGACTAAATCAATATCACCCTCTTCGTTTGCTCTTTTGCTATCAAGTTTTAGATCATCAAAAAATCCAAGATTAAAAACCTCCCTTTGAGAATCAATTAGCTTAGATCTCTTAAAAAGGTCACCAGGATAGATTTTCAGCTCCCTTCTTATTACCTTTTCCCAGGTTTTTGTATTTCCCGATATGATTATCTTTCTCAGATGGGCCGGATTTCCTTCCTGGATAACATACTTTATCTTTATAGTATCATTTACTACCTCTTCCTCGGGCATTATAAATGCATATATATAACCCAACTCTGTATAGAGTGAATAAAATTCTACCATAGTATCGTCGAGTTTATCTTTATTATAAACATCTCCCTTTTTGTACCTTACAACGTATGCGAGATTTTCAGTTTTGATAATATTGTTTCCTTCAAATTCTACTTCACCGAGGAAGCACTTTTTCCCCTCACTAACATCAATCCGAATTGTCATCCATTCCTGTTTATCATCATAGGAAATTTCATAGTCTTTTATTTCACACCTTGGATAACCTTTCTTTTTATAGTAATCGGTTATTCTTTCAAGGTCGTTATAGAATTTTTCTTCGTCAAAATTTCCCGACCTCCACCATCTCTTACTCTTGTTCTTCATCAAACCACCAAGCTTTTTATCGGGGTATAACTTGTTTCCTGTGAAATATATATTTTTTATTCTGACCCTTCTTCCTTCATCAATGCTAAATATGAGTATTGCTTTTTCGTCTTCCCTTGTAACCTCAGAAGAAACCTTTGCAAGAAGAAATCCCTTCTCTTTGTATTTCTCATTTATCTTCTTTGTCCACTTAAATATCTTCTGTGTTGAAAGGATTTCACCCTCCTGAACACCCAGTGCTTCTTTTAAATCCTTCTCTTTGACATGGTCATTACCAATAAAAATAACTTCTTTAATGAAGGGATTCTCTTTTACTTCAATAATTAACAGTTGTCCTGCTTCTGTCTCCTCACTCTTTATTTTTATATCTGAAAAAAGCCCAAGTTTATAGATCTTTTTTATTGCATTGTCAAGTTTTCCTTGCGTCACTTCATCGCCAACCTGAAGCATGGATGAACTCTTAATCAATTCTTCATCAGTTGTCTTATTTCCTCTCACTTCGATTCGAGATATTTTTCCTGCAAAGATATTTGCTGTAAAAAGAAAAAAAACTATAATAATTAATATCTTTTTATAATTCAATAAAACTCCTTTTTACACTCTGTTATCTTATAAAACATTCAACTTCAAAAATCAATACTCTATAACACAGAAAACAACACAAGTCAAGAAAAAAACATTCAGCCACTGATTATCATTGTTGGATGTATTCCTTGAAGCGATATCATTAATTATATACAACGAAAGAACATACTGTAAGTTCCATGAAAACAAGCAACCAAACTTAGTTTAAGATGGAAATAGGTAATCAGGTACAGAGGAAGTAAATAAATAAACCTTGCTGACACAAAACTTCCTTCAATTAATTTTGCACGGTTGAAACAGTACCTATAATCTAAATGTAGCAAGAATTCAATTCGTGCCATTTCTACTTGTGTGAACCCGAGTTTTCTGTGGTTAAATGCGTTTTGAGCATTGCAATAAATTCGCTTTGTTTTTCAGGAGAAAGCCTTAAAGAGGTAAAAGAAATCTTGAAAACTCCGAACGACTTTAAAAAACCCTTTTCTTTAAGGTGCAGTTGTACAACATCACCTGTATTTGTTACTATTGCTGTCTCTCCCCCACCACATGCCCTGACACCAATACCATTGATTGCCTTATGTGTTACAGTGGAGATATCTTTAATATTCGAAAAACCTATTTCACAGTATGCAAGAAATCCAAGTTTAATTCTCAAACTGCGATCAGTAATATCAATAAAGGAGAACCTTTTTATTGCGAAAAAGATACAAAAAATCAGTCCACCAACAAAAGCAGGGAGAATTGCGTCAATTCTTTGAATTACAATTCCAAAAATCAGTCCTATACAACATAGGAATAAAAGAATCTCCCATGGGAATCTTAGGATGGGGTTTAGTGAAAACGAAAACCTCCTCATAATGTTTATTTTTTGTTCTTCACAACGCGCTACATATACGCTGGCTGAAGCCTGCAACTAATTATGCTATTTGTTTTCTTCGTTCTTCATCACCCATTCTTCTATCATTCCCCAGAGTTCATCTGGGAATTCAGATGAAATACTGGAGATATATTTACACGCTTTATATCCCCATACAGCAATACTATCTGCTCCAAGTTTCAATGGTATATCCATAGCCTTAATAACCTCTTTATGGTTCTCATGAGGCACCTTAAATGCCTGAGTCCATATCTGGGTCTTTTTTCCATATTTCTTTGCTGCCCTTTGTAACTTTCTCGTTTCATTCTTGACATAATCCTTAAGTGGTTTACCGAATAGTATTCCATAGGGATCTGTTGCAAGAATTTCAAGACTTGGCAGTGAGGCAACTTTTGTTAAGAAGGATTCTTCAGCCTCAGGAAGAATGCAGATAGCGTTTCTTATATTTTCTTTCTCTGCTGTATCTGTTGCAAAGGACAAGAAATCAATGATAGACTCCATCTTAAAGAATTTAATCCTTGTACTCTTTTTAAGAGGAAATTTGGAATTATATAACTCATTGAATTTTTTCACACAGGATGTACATCTACAACACCATAAACCACTCTTCGAAAAATGTTGGTAAAAATGAGGTTCATCCCAGAAAATAAAGTCTGCACCCGATTCTGCAGCACTCTTTATCCAGGTACTTATTAACTTTCTGAACATATCATTGTTGGGACAGGCAGCGGGAACCCTTTCAAAAATTGAGTCAATCTGACATATATTTGAATATTTCAATACCCAGGAGGAGTATGCTTCACCACCAAAGAAACCACCCAGTCCCCAGGGGTCAAGCCATGCCTCCAGACCTTCGTTTTTTGTTATCTTTACAATTTCGTGCATAGTCTTTTCATAAAATTCAAAGTCGTTTTCACTGTATGTATGGACAACAAAATCAAAACCAATGGTCTTCAAAAGACGCATATCTGTCTCAACATATTCAAGGATTCTATTTCCAAAATAACTTACACCAAATTTCAACCTAATATCTCCCTTCTTCTGAGAAACTGAAATATAAAACTAAATAAAAGGATTATAAGACCAATTATTGACAGTGTTTTTCCAATAGTATAGGATGTATCCTCATAGACGAAAAAAACAGAATGTTTCCCTGCATCAAGAGGAACTGCCCTCAATGTATAATTTGCGAGATATACTTCTGTCTTCTTTCCATCTACATAAGAGTGCCATCGTGGGTAGTAATTTTCACAAAGAACAAGAAATCCCCTATTCTTCGCATCAACCTCTATATGAATTCTGTTTGCGTTGTAATCCTCAATGGAAACAAGGGAACCACCAAGTATAGTATCAGGGTGAGGTATATCTGGTTTCTCTTCCAGTAAAACAGTTTGTAATGGATTGAATTCTTCCTTCTTCATAAATTGAAGAAGGGAATCCTTATCTTTAAAAACTTTGTAGTCCTCTACAAAAAAAGCCCTTGGAATACAATCTTGATTTTCGTATATTGCGTACTGACTCCCTTGATATACCTTATTAAATCGTGAATAGTATAATCTCCACTGTTTTATAGCTGACCTTGTCCTTTCGTCAAACCTCAGGGTATCTGAAGGGAGTTGTACACCAATAATATATTTGCCATTGAGAATATCGATAAGTCTTGGATACTGTATAAGATTTAAAGGTCTGAACATAACACTCTCATCAGCACCTATCAGTTCTTGGTATCTTCTCAGAGGATTGGGATGGTAACCACCAAGACTCTGAATATCGTAGAGAATAAAGATACCATCGTTCGACCTCTGATACTGTAAAGGAAAGACTCTGTAGAAACCTTTATCCTTTTCAAGGAAATTAATAACCCTATCTTTTGCATAATGTTCAGAAGGCGGTGGATTTGTCACCAGGTATCTCCTTTCTACATACCACTGATCGAACAATAGAATAATTAGTAAACAAGGTATTAAAAAGATTACTTTCAATCTCTCTTTGAGAAACAAAAGGAATAAAACAAAACTTATAATAGATATGAGCAATGCCTTACCCAGACCTCTCAGAAAAAGAGGATAGTTTTCAGTAAAAGCCTTTAGTTTAGAAGCACTCTGAGGGAGTTGAAGATAAGAAAAATGGGATTTGAGAAAGGTGATAAATTCTTCCTTCCCCACAACTGCAATAAAGCCAAAAATGAGATAGCACCCTATAAAAAGAAGGATTGAAATAATTATTTTTTTACTGTCTTTCCGCTCAAGTATCCTTTTTAGTCCGAAGGCTGCAACAACAGTAACAGAAAATGTTACAAGATAGAAGATGAGTGCAGGGGCACGGAATTTCTTGATTGCTGGTAATACATAATAGGCTATTTTGAATATGGGTGTATTTTTACCAAGTGCAAGAAAAAGAGCAGCAACACCAAAAAAGAAAAAGAACTTAACATTCCTATCCTTAAAGCAAAAGAAAACCCCTATAAGTAATAGGATGAGTGGAAGAATACCAAAATATTCACTATGTAACTTAAAATAATTTCCTCCCCAGTAATGTTCCTTGATACCTGAAAATTCTGGTACAAAAAGATCAATAAGTTCAGCGGTTGGCATTGACCAAGATGTTGTATATTCATATCCTTTCGTTTGACCCCGTGCACCAAAACTTAGATTTCTATATACAGGAAGGAAAGAAACAGAAACAATCATTCCAAGAACAATGATACCTATTATAAAAAGGGAAAACACCTTTAAGACACCTTTTATTTTAAGGGTTTTTCTTTCCCCAAAAAGAAGAAAGATAAAAAAGAAGATTGTAAGTCCTGTTGCATAATAGGTCATCTGGAAATGTCCGGCAATAAAGCTGAGTGCGGTTATTCCAGCAAAGAATATAAAATAGAAAAACTGTCGTCTCTTTACCCCCTTAAGAATAAATAGTAACATCAGGGGAAGAAGTGAAACAGAGATTGCTCTGCCAAGATGACCGGCATAAGTGGTTGATATGAAAGAACCAGAAAACATATAACAAAGAGCACCTATTGTAGAAGGGAAAATACCAAGTTTCATCTCCTTCAAAAAAAGATAAGCTCCAAAGCCTGCGAGAAATGTATAGATTACGAAAAGAAATGTCCGTACAGTATGAACATGATTTACACCAAAGATGAGATAAAGAAGGGTATTAGGAGAGAGATGGTCACTAAAGAATGCTGCGACTGTTGGGCACCCACCAAATATATGCGGCAACCACATAGGCATCTCTTTATACTCCGAGATAAAATCAGTAGACCAGGACCTTTTTGTATATTCACCGAGAAGCCAATCAGAACCATACATCATCTTCCTTCCAGATAGAAATGGGGCAAAATATATTAACGCAAGAACAAGAATGATGATAATTGGAAGGATTGAAAAGATTTTGTTCTTCTTCGCATTAATATTCGTGGTTGCAACTAGTTTTACTTTTTTCTCTGCTACATGCTTTTTTTTCTTTTTCCCCAACATTTCTCCTTTTATTGGTTTTTAATCTAAACATTATACAAACAACAAATTTGAAAGTCAAGAAAAATCATACTAATAATTTAAGAGAACGAGAATCCAACGTATCTCAGTATCCATCTAAAATCCTATTGACAATCAATTTTTCTTATGATAAGATGAAAAAAACAAAGTGAAAAAGAGAGGAGGTAAATACTCAGTGAACCCCATCATTGCGAGCATGCTGAATGCAGGCATGGCAATCTCATAGTGCAAAAAACCGAGATTGCTTTCCTTCGGCTACGCTCAGGACAGGCTCCACTTCGTAACTCGCAATGACAGCCTTTTTTGAAATGTAACATAGTTGACTGAATATTTACGAGAGGAGTTTAGATGGTTTCAGAAGAAATTTACAAGGAATTAAGCATCAAAAATGAAAAGAAGATAGTTCTTCTTGTGATTGATGGAGTTGGTGATTTACCCGTAGATGGCAAAACAGCCCTTGAAGATGCAGTAACACCAAGCCTTGATAAACTCTGCCGGAATTCGATTACAGGTTTAACATATCCAGTTTCAATGGGAATCACTCCAGGAAGTGGACCTGCCCATCTCTCAATCTTTGGTTATGACCCTCTAAAGTATAATATTGGAAGGGGTGTGCTTGAAGCATTAGGGATTGATTTTAAATTGGGTAAAAAGGATATTGCTGCACGGTCAAATTTCGCAACAATAGATGAGAATGGTGTTATTACAGATAGAAGAGCAGGTCGTATCCCTACGGAAAAGAACCAGGAAATCTGTGAATTTCTTTCATCAAGGATTAAACGTATTGAGGATGTAGAGGTTATCATAAGGAGTGGGAAGGAACATCGATTTGTGGTGGTCTTCAGAGGCGATGACCTCTCTGATAGTGTAAAGGATACAGACCCGCAGCAAGTAGGTCTTAAACCAAGGGTTTCCGCCTCCCTCGACAGTAGGGGAGAAAAAACAGCACGAATTGTTAACACGTTCGTCGAAACAGCATCATCACTTTTAAAGGATTACACACCAGCAAATTTTGTTCTTTTGCGAGGTATTTCTAAGTATCCTGATATTCCATCTATGGAAGAACTTTTCAAGTTAACCCCCGCTGCAATAGCAACATATCCTATGTATAAAGGACTTGCAAGACTCGTTGGTATGGAAATCCTCGAAACAGGAAGTGATATTACATCGGAGTTTGATAGCCTGAAAAAGAACTGGCATGCGTTTGATTTCTTCTATATCCATATTAAAAAGACAGACAGCTACGGGGAGGATGGGAATTTCAAGAAGAAGGTCTCAGTAATAGAAGAGGTTGATAAAAATATACCTCAAATTCTTGACCTGAAACCGGATTGTTTTGTTGTTACAGGAGACCATTCCACACCCTGCAAAATGAAAGCACACAGTTGGCATCCCAATCCATTTCTTCTCAATTCACCTTTTGGAAGAAAAGATTCAGCAGTCTCATTTACGGAATTAGAATGTGCAAAAGGAATATTAGGAAAATTTGCAGCAATAAACGCTATGACATTAATGCTTGCACATACACTGAAATTGAAGAAGTATGGAGCGTAGTGAATATAGTAAGGAGTAAAGAGTAAGTAGTAGGGAGAAGGATAAAGGATAAAAAGTGCGGCTACAAAAGATAACGATCAGTCAGAAAAAGGAGGGAAATTGAAGAGGGCTTTAATTTCTGTTTATGATAAAAGAGGTATTGTTGAGTTTGCTAAAGGACTTGTAAAAAATAAGTATGACATTGTATCGTCAGGTGGAACTGCAAAACATCTGAAAGATAATGGTTTAGAGGTTCGGGAGGTCAGCAGCATTACCGGCATTAAAGAGATGCTTGGTGGGCGAGTAAAAACACTTCATCCATTTATTTTCGGTGGAATCCTGGCAAGGAAAGAAGATGAGAATGAACTTCAAAAACTCGGGATTTACTTTTTCGATATAGTTGTCTGTAACCTCTATCCATTTGAGGAAGTTGTGAAGTACCCGGATGTCACAATGGCTGATGCAATAGAGAATATTGACATTGGCGGTGTTGCACTCCTTCGTGCAGGAGCAAAAAACTTCGAACGCGTGATCGTCGTATCGGATGTCGCTGACTATGACTGGATTATAAAAAGAATAGAAAAAGATGGACTATCATATGAGGAAAGGTTATCACTTGCAAAAAAAGCTTTTGTTTATACAACACGATATGATAGTGCAATATCCGATTTCCTTTCCCAAAAGGAAAACTTTGAGGAGAAACTTCCTTCTTCAATCGGTATAACCATTACAAAGGTTCATGACTTAAGATACGGTGAAAATCCCCATCAAAATGCAGGTCTCTATCGAGAACTCAATTGTCTTAATATTCTACCATTCGAAAAATATCAGGGTAAAGAACTATCTTTTAACAACCTTGTTGATATGGAGAGTGCTCTTTCTATTGTTAATAGCTTTGATGAACCAACTGCTGTTGTTATAAAACATACGAATCCATGTGGCATCGGAAAAGGTAAGGATACTAAAGAAGCTTATGAAAGAGCGCTATCAACAGATCCTATGTCTGCCTTTGGTGGCATCATTGGTTTCAATCGAACGGTTACAGAAGAGACTGCATCAATCATTACGAAGAGTTTCAAGGAAGTCATCGTTGCACCATCCTTTGAGAAAGAAGCACTGGAGATATTTAAGAAAAAGAAAAACCTCAGAGTTGTAAAAATTGAAAATTTGATTGAATCAAATTTTGATTACAGAAAGATCTTTGCGGGTTGGCTTATTCAGGAAAGAGACATGCATAAAATTAATGTAAAAGAATGGGAGTATGTCAGTAATAGAAAACCGACTGAGAAAGAAATTAATGCTCTTCATTTTGCCTGGAAAGTTGTTGGGTTTGTAAAATCAAATGCTATCGTTATTACTGATGATAAAAGAACACTTGGAATAGGAGCAGGGCAGATGAGCAGGATTGATGCAGCTGAACTTGCTGTTAAGAAAGCTAAACAGGCAGGTTTAGAAATCAAAGGCGCTGTTCTCTCTTCTGACGCTTTCTTCCCTTTCAGGGATTCAATAGATTTTGCAGCACAGGAAGGTATAACTGCTGTTATCGAACCAGGTGGCTCAAAAAGAGACCAGGAGGTTATTGATGCAGCAAATGAGAAGGATATTATTCTTGTCTTTACTCATAGGCGCCATTTCAGGCACTGATAAGTCAGAGGTCAGAGGGCAGATGACAGAGGACAAATGTTTTACATATATGAAAATTTGCAATAAATTGTTTTATTTCTTTGTTGCTTTGATTGGTTATGGAAATATCATGGAGGATGAATGATTAAGAGAGATGAGATTGAACAACTGGAAGAGAAAAATCTTGCACTATATGCTGCAAAAAGCAAATATACGAGAGGTTTTAGACATCCACAGAATGATGCTGAATTCAGGACTGTCTATCAAAGGGACAGAGATAGAATCGTACATTCAGCAGCATTCAGAAGACTTGAATATAAAACACAGGTATTTGTGAACCACGAGGGTGATTATTACAGAACACGATTAACTCATACAATTGAGGTTGTTCAGATAGCTCGCTCTATTGCACGACCTTTACGGTTAAACGAAGACCTTACAGAGGCAATATCCCTTTCTCACGACATCGGTCATACACCTTTTGGACATTCGGGTGAAAAAATACTAAATCTCCTGATGAAGGATTTTGGGGGATTTGAACATAACATCCAGGGGTTAAGGGTGGTGGATGAACTGGAAAGAAGATATTCTGGTTTTAGTGGATTAAATCTCTCATTCGAAACACGCGAAGGAATCATAAAACATAAATCAGAATACGACAATCCTACGATTAAACATTCTGACGAATTTCCGGATTATGAATCACCAACTTTAGAAACCCAGATAGTAAGCATTGCTGATGAAGTTGCGTACAACAGTCACGACCTTGACGACGGTCTAAAATCGGGTATTATTACACTTGAACAGTTAAATAAAATTCCTATGTGGAAAGAAATATATGACCGTTTTAATAAATCATTAAAAACGGATAATAGGGAGATTATAAAAAGAAAAACTATACGTTTCCTCATAGGCATTCAGATAAAAGACGTTATTGAAAACAGTGCAAAAGTTATTCAAGAAATGAAAATATCTTCTCTCGAAGACGTAAGGAAAAACCCTCCCATTATTTCATTCAGTAAAAAAATGTCTAAAAAACACAGTGTTCTTAAGGATTATCTCTATAAAATTCTGTACAGGAACTACAGGGTTGTTAAGATGGCTGATAAAGCAAAAAGATTTATCGAAGATCTATTTGAGGTTTATGTTAAAAATCCAGCTCAACTACCACCCGACTTTTTCAATAGAATTGAGAAAGATGGTAAGGAAAGGGTTGTATGCGACTATATTGCGGGTATGACTGATAGATATGCACAGGATGAGTATACAAGGTTATTTGAACCTTATTCAAAGATGTAGTAATGGAAGATTTTTATAACCTCGTTAAAAGATTACGGAAAGAATGTCCCTGGGATGCCAAGCAGACTCAGAAGAGCCTTATTCCATTTCTTCTTGAAGAGACTTATGAACTCATCGATGCTATCGAGAAAGATGATAGAGAGAAAACTGTCGAAGAACTGGGAGACCTACTGCTAAATATCTTCATGCAGATGGTGATTGTGGAGGAAGGAGCAAATTCAAAGGAAAACATTATCGAGAGAATAAGTAACAAAATCATTAAGAGGCATCCTCACGTCTTTGATAAAATTAGAGTTAAAGATTCAAACGAAGTAATAAAAAACTGGCAGCAAATTAAAAAGAAAGAAAAACCATCCTCCATTCTTTCTGATGTTCCCCTGACACTCCCATCCCTCCTTCTTGCCCAAAGGCTACAAAAGATTGCCTCAAGCGTAGGATTTGACTGGGATAATATGAGCGGAGTTTTTGATAAACTAAAAGAGGAGATAGAGGAATTAAAAAATGCAGATACAGATAGAAAAAAAGAAGAAGAACTGGGGGATATTCTTTTTGTTATTTCACATCTCGGAAATTTTTTAAAGATCGACACCGAGATGGCACTCAGGAAGACATGTGATAAATTTAAAAAGAGATTCAAAGCCATTGAAGATGGATTAAAGAAGAAAGGCAAGACTTTCGAACAAAGCAACCTTGACGAAATGGAAACCCTC
>Ga0209977_10000283_pt1 | contig 19932 bp, 22 predicted proteins | sample SumtaG_2_FD_183113 | JGI IMG/M metagenome (GOLD analysis project Ga0209977, IMG submission 183113) | Deep subsurface microbial communities from Indian Ocean to uncover new lineages of life (NeLLi) - Sumatra_00607 metaG (SPAdes) (version 2) | ecosystem: Environmental > Aquatic > Marine > Oceanic...
AAACATCCGAATTAACACCTAAACGGTATTTCAATTACCACTCCTAAAATGAAGATAATATGAAATTTGCGTTATATGGCGCTTAAGTCTAAAGACCATAGTCTATTATGTCAACCTTAAACTAGTTCTTCCATGTGAATATTTCCCCTGCGTATCTTTCGAATAACAGTGACTGCTTCAAGGATTATCCAGACAGAAAATGAAAGCAGGAAAATTGTCAAGATACTTAATATCCAATTTCCTGACTTTATAAAATCTTTTAAACTGAGTACCATTGCTGTTGATGTCATAATGATAAGGAATATCATAGGCGCCAGTGTAAATATTGTTTTCCTTCCTTTTCTAAATAAGTACACACTCAATACCAGTAGCGACAATCCTGCAAGCATCTGATTTGTCGCACCAAAGATGGGCCATAAACGCTTCCAGCTCAGACCTTCACCTCCAAAGATGAGGATAAGGGGTGTGAATGCAGCAATAGCAGCGGCTACGAACCTGTTTGTAAGGATCTTAATATTATACATTTCCCCCAGTTCAGTTGTAATATACCTTTGTATCCTGGTCGAAGTATCAAGAGTGGTTGCCGCAAAGCTTATGACGATTACGGCGATTAATGTTGTGCCAAATCCATCAGGAAGCATTAAACCTTCCTTCAGGAAATAGGCTCCCCCATTAACAAATGATCCTATTTTGGCATCCATACTTCCCGCAGTACTCCAGCTTGAATAATGACTCTTCCATGCAGCAAGTGTTGCAAATCCTGCTGTCGATGCAAGTACAGACATTAATCCAAGCGAACCCTCACCCAACATTGCTCCATAGCCAATCATCCTGGTATCGGAAATATTATTAATCTGTTTCGATGTAGTCCCGGAACCAACAAGGCCATGGAATCCTGATATTGCACCACAGGCAATCGTAATAAATAAGAAGGGAAACCATGGCAAACCACCCTCAACCTCAAGGTTGAGGGCAGGAGCAACCATTGGCGGATGCAAAATAAAAAGGCCTAAATACATAATGCCTAATCCTACAAGAAGCTGGTGGGAATTAATAAAATCTCTTGGCTGAAGCAATAACCAAACAGGGAGCACAGACGCAATAAATGCGTAAACAAAGAGAAGGATAATCCACGACTCTACCTGCCCACCAATAAAGGCCGGTAAATGTACAGGATAATATGCACCAAGATATATAAAGCCATACAAAACAAGTAATGCAATTATAGAAGGAATGAGAATCCCAAATTTTGTCCTGTAAATAATGATGCCTATAGTAATTGCAATTATGATTTGAATGTTAACCGGAAGGACTGTGGTTGGGAATTGTGAAAACAATGTGGCAATTATAGAGGCAAATACTGCGATTACTATCCATGTAAGAAAAAAAATAAGGGTGAGGAACAATGCCTGTGCCCTTCTACCAATAACCTTTCCGGTTAAAGTTCCTATAGAATGTCCCTTGTTCTTTGCCGAGATTACGAGACACCCGAAGTCATGAACCGCGCCCATAAAGATAGTACCTATAACTACCCATAGTATTGCAGGCAGCCAACCCCATATTACGGCTATGGCAGGACCAACAATGGGTGCGGCGCCTGCTATTGACGTGAAGTGATGACCAAAGAGCACATGTTTGTTTGTAGGCACATAATCAATGCCATCTTTAAACTCATGAGCAGGGGTTATTATGTTTGAATCTAATTTGTATATCTTTTTTCCCAGAAATCTCGAATAAAACAAGTAACTGAGGAAAAAACAGAAAATGGAAAAGAAAGCTAATAAGGCTGCATTCATTATCGCCGAATTCTCTATAAGAGATAGTGGAAAATAAAGTTATACCTTACAAGATAAAATAATATATGAAGTTCTAACCGTATACAATAACAATTTTAATATTTCTTAAGCGGTGTTATGTGTGGTACAAGCCGAGACATAAACGAAGCATCAGTGCCTGCATTGTTCGAAGCGAAGGGTATTATGGTGGGTGTTGTGTTGTTTGCTGACAATGAATCGGATGTTAATACTACAGAATTCCAGGTAAATTACGCAACAGGTGAGACTCTTGGACTCTTGAAAGAACTAAGATATTGTAAAGCCCTATGGGAGTAGAAAATGCTTATTGTAGAAGATAATAAATTAGATTACTCAATCGTTAACTTCTGCTTTTATATCAAAACGCTTAAAACATGTTTTTCAATAACTGTAAACCGCCATCTTTTTTACGCCAAAGTTCAGAGCCTCTTTATGGCTTGGAAACCAGATATCAATATGATTTCCCTTTATAGCTCCACCTACGTCCTCGGCCCTGAAAGTAGTATTGGGGAATCCTTCTATTCTTAGCCTACTTCCCAACTTTATTATCCTTCTATCTACAGCTACAGTTCCCCACTGTGCCACTTTGCCTGTTGCCGTAACCCCATACCACTTGTCTGAAGGGTTTTTATTACAACATTTTACACACGAACAGTAAGCGGTTGCCGTAAATACCGCAGCTCTTAAATTGGTAGCTGAAAACGGGTTTAACACCGATGTCAATATTCCAATAACAAATATGAATATTGCACCTTTCACGGTAAACAATGAAACGTTTCTCGCACTTAAACTAATCTTCATTTTCTATATCCTCTTACAAATGTCCATAAAAAAAGCCTTACTGCTAAAGATAATAATGAATTCTATAAAGAATTCACATATACTACCTTCGGCAGTAAGGCTGTCTTTATTTTAATAGTTTTTAAAGACCCTTTACTTTGCGCCCCCTGATCACTCAGGGTTTACCTTTTTCGTGGGTGATTATGTTACTAAAACTTCCCAAATATAATAATATATGCATAGTTTTTATGTCAAGTAAAAATATAGAATATTTTAAAGTGATAAAATATTGTTAAACTTAATTTCTTACCAATTAAAACCTTACGGCAAACATTTTACCCTTGATATTTTTCTTTAAAATATTGGAAACTTAATTTTTCACAGAACAATGTTCACACACTACATTTAATTTTTTCAATCCGAACTAACATTCCTTAACACCTTAACATTAAAAACTACTGGTATTACAGGACTCTTTGGCATCTTGACTATTGCATCACAACATTTGGTGTTTGTATTATCATTAAATATAATTTTTGCATACGTCCAGTAAATGGGTTTAGTTTCAAAAATCCCACAGATTCTCTTTTTAGCTTTATCAACAGAATTATTTCCAATTTCTTCAATATTTATAACATTTATCTTTTCAACCTTGACCCAGTTGATTTCATCCCCTTGTGACCCTATAGTTACTAAGTCATCCTCTGTGAGTAAGATATTATGTATTTTACACTTAGCTACACTATCTAACCCATAAATGTAAGCATCAAATTCATATTTAACTAAAGTAGTATGTCCAAGTTTTACCATAGTTACGTTAAGCTATTCGCAATTACGATACCCAAATTATTGTCCAAGAGCTGATTGTTTATAAGTTATTGAAATGTAACGATATATCTGAAATATGACGAAATACTGACAAATAAACAAATTGGCTGATAACAGCGATTTGTTCATTTATGCCTATTAATGATGTTGTTGAAAAAACCAACATTTATCCTTCATGGAAGTATGGTTCACATGCTTTCTTTAATTATATATAAGAATGAGCAGAAATGTCGAAGATTGTAATTAAAAGAATTGACTTTTAAGGATTTGTATTTATATTAGGAGTAATTGTGATTGAGACTCATTTTCAATTAGCCATCTTAAGAATTAATGGTTGGACAGTATAATTTATATCAGGATTTAAGGAATGCATGAATTAGTGGAAAAAGGGCTTGATTCTAAAAAAGACGAATTTCGTATTGCACTGGTTGGTAATCCGAATGTGGGGAAAAGTGTAATATTTGGATTGCTGACAGGAAAATACGTAACTGTTTCAAACTATCCCGGTACAACGGTAGAAGTTTCCAGGGGAAGGTATGTGGGGTCCAGCGGTACTGTAGAGGTTGTTGATACCCCGGGGGCTAATAGTTTGATTTCACATTCAGAGGATGAAAGGGTAGCGCGTGACATACTCCTGAAAGACGAAGAAAGAAAGGTTGTTCAGATAATAGATGCCAAAAACATACGAAGGGGGCTACTAATCACTGCCCAGATAGCGGAAATGGGACTTCCTGTGTCGATAGGTTTAAATATGTGGGATGAAACGCTGGACAGGGGTATATCCATAAATACTGATAAATTACAGAAGACATTAGGAGTGCCTATAACAAAAACAATTGCAACTCAAAATTATGGAGTAAGTGCATTAAAAAGCTCAATTAATTCGGCAAAGATACCAAAGATAAAGATAAACTACGGAGGTATTATTGAGGAAGGCATAAAGAAGATTGAGGAGTTGCTACCAGATAACCTTGCCGTAAAGAGAAGGGCTGTAGCCACGATGTTGTTATCTTATGATGAAGCATTGGAAGAAACTATAAAAATTGATAAACAGAGCCTTAAACGTATTCACAAGATTAGGGATGATGCCCAAAAAAGATTCGGTCATCCATTGAGTTATCTAATAAGTAAGAGACGTAATGACTATGTTGATAATTTATTAGAAGGAATAGTAAGTATCGAAAAGGAAAAGAAGCTAACAGGTGTAGTGTTAAGAAATGCCTTTTTCTTCGTAATTATGCCTCTATTTTCTTTCTCTGTCGGATTCAAGGTTATGGGCTTGCTATTGTTCGCTATTGCAAGTTATGTAGTAGCGAGTGAACAAATGGTGTTAATACTGAAGATTGCAGGTGGTGCAATCTCTGTTGGTTTTTTTTCCTTTTATCTATTTTCCAGAGAATACAAGACAAATCGGAATATATCAAATATTCTGGGAAGTCTGACCATGCATCCTATTATAGCCTGGCCGATTTTAATTGTGGTATTGTGGAGTATATATAAGGTTGTGGGTGAATTTGGCGCAGGTGAGTGTGTTGACTTTATTGAGAACAAAATCTTTGGTTCGTCTCTGGAGAGATCTGGTGGTTTTGATTTTAAGGTGTTTATACCATTTACCAGGATAGAATATATCTTTACACATGTTAATTTCCAGGGAATCAATTACTACCTTGGATTTCTGACACAGAAATTTATAAGTGCTGACAGTTTTTTCTTTGAATTGTTTTTGGGTAAGGATGCGGGCGTTATACAGATTGGCGTAACCTATTCCATAGCCATAATACTGCCTATAGTTGGATTTTTTTTCCTCGGTTTCGGGCTAATGGAGGATAGTGGCTATTTGCCAAGATTAGCGGTAATGGTTAACAGGATATTCAAGGTGATCGGCCTTAACGGCAAGGCCGTCTTGCCTATGGTGATGGGATTGGGCTGTGATACAATGGCGACATTGACTACGCGCATCCTTGATACTAAGAAGGAAAGGATAATATCCACTCTCCTGCTTGCCCTTGCCGTACCATGTTCAGCTCAGTTGGGAGTTATTGCAGGAATTCTGGGCAGGGTGTCCGGACTGCATTTCTCAATTTATATTTTTGTAATTTTTTCTCAAATGTTATTGGTAGGTTATCTCTCATCAAAAATCCTTAGAGGAACAAGGTCGGATTTTTTGATGGAAATGCCACCATTTAGAATGCCGAAGATATCCAATATTTTATTGAAGACTTATTACAGGACTAAATGGTTTCTGAAGGAAGCAGTCCCTTTGTTTGTATTAGGAACATTTATATTGTTTATACTTACAAAGCTTGGTATTTTAACGTATATTGAAAGTGCAGCTAAGCCTGTAGTCAAGTATTTCCTGGGTTTACCGGTTGAAACTACAAAGGGATTTATTCTGGGCTTTTTGCGTAGAGATTATGCCGTTGTAAGTATTTTTAAGGCCTTGGAGGAAAAAGCTGGCGGCCTGACGATTGATCCGAATCAACTTATAGTTGCACTTGTTGTTATTACGCTTTTTGTGCCCTGTCTGGCAAACTTTTTTGTCATGATCAAGGAAAGGGGTGTCAAGGTGGCATTCCTTATACTTGCTTTTATATTCCCATTCTCTTTCCTTGTGGGGGGAGTATTGAGATATATATTGCAGTTGATATCAATTTAAAATATGGCTTAGTGAGGAGTTAGTTCAAATGGCTGATGAGACACAGATTGAAGAAATGCTTGAATATATATGGATGCTTGAAGAGGATCATGGCAAGGCTGAAAAAGTGGCGATGGATGACAAGTTTGGTAATGAAGTTATAGGAAAGTATCTAGGCGAGATGGTTGAAAAGAAATTAATTAATCTTCACAATTCCAGAATCGTGTTGACTGGAACAGGAAAGAATCGGGCAGAAATGATTATCAGGCGTCATCGTATTGCCGAAAGGCTGTTAAATGATGTACTCGAGATGGGCCATGATGAATTTGAGCATAGTGCATGTCAGTTTGAACACTTCGTAAACGAGGAAATTGTTGCAAGTATTTGCACGTTGCTCGGTCATCCGGTTGTATGTCCCCACGGAAAGAAGATCCCGCCGGGTGATTGTTGTATAAGTGCAAGAAAAAACTTGAAGCCCGTAATTAACCCTTTATCCGAAATCAAATCTGGTGAAAGGGCAAAGGTGGTTTATATCACAACACGGTCACATGCAACCTTAGATAAGCTTTCGGCAATTGGAGTGATTCCCGGACTGGAACTCACAGTCCATCAAAAATATCCAAGTATTGTTATACAATACGGAGAGACACAATTGGCCTTAGATAAAGACATCGCTCAAGATATACATGTTCGTGCAATTAGGAGTTAGCAGTTTTATTCGTCAAAAACTATTCATTCGCAAACTTACATTTTGGCTTGACATCAAAATCTAACTGTGTTATTTTCAAGCGACTTAGGTGCTGGTGTCCATAAGAAATACATGAATGTTACTTTACAGTAAAATACTTAATTCCTAAATTATAGTACTCTGCAAGCAGGTATTCCTGCGCAAAACACAATACGATAATAAGGAGCTTCGAATGAGAATTTCAATATTGGTAATATTTATAGTGAATTTATTTTGTTTTCTTATAAGCCAGGAATACGCGCATACGACAGCATATGCTTATGGTGGTGAAAGCGACTTAAAAGGCAAGATTAACGATATACCTCAATCTTACTTACTGGCTAAAAACGAAGAGGGAAATAGTGGTTATATTTTCGAAAAAGACATAATAATTACAACCGACGATGGTGATAAGGGGAAAAAACAGGACAAGAAAGAGGATGGGGGGGGAGTTAAAGAAACCGCAGTAATAAAGAAACAGGATGAGGACGCTTCTCTGAAAGAGTTTATGGATAAAATTAAAGAAACTTTAAGAGAAGCAAAGGAAAAATCATATACCCTTGACACGGCTTATGAGCATCTTAAGAAAGGCGAGAAACATAAAGCAAGGAATATGTTTTCAGCATTATATTTTATTGATGCTGCTCATGAAAAAAGAAACGAAATTAAAACAGAACTTGACAAGTTAAATGCAGAGCTTGTGTTTTCTGTGACACCAAGTCCAGATGCTATCATTTATTTCGTAAAACCAGGTGATACCTTGTCTAAAATAGCCTCAAAATTTAATACAGCTTACGAGTTAATTATGAAAATAAATAATAAAAGTCGAGAGATGCTTCGTATAGGTGAAAGATTGAAGATCTTAAAGGGTGAGATTTCACTATTGGTTGATAAAAGTGATTTTACGTTGACCGTGTTACTCGATGGTCATTTTATCAAACAATATTCCGTTGGTATTGGAAAGTTCGATAAAACTCCTGAAGATGTTTTTGTTGTTAAAGATAAATTAAAGGAGCCCGTATGGTATTCTCCTGATGGGGTATATAAATTCGGTGATCCCAGGAATCTTCTTGGAACACGTTGGATGGGGTTTGAAGATAAGGGAGATTTTTACGGTTATGGTATCCATGGTACACATGACCCTAGCACAGTTGGCAAGGAATCGTCAAATGGGTGCATACGTTTGACTAATGAGAATGTTGAAGAACTTTTTGAATTTGTAAAGATAAAGACAAAGGTTGCTATACAGAAATAACAAAAACGTAAAGGATATAATAAACAAATAAGTTTAGTTCCTTTCATTTGCCAGTTTGTTTAATCAGGAAGAATTATTTAGAGATGGAATGGTACATAAATAAGGGAGCGCAAAATTGCTCTAGTTGCGAAAGGATTTTTAAGGAAGAAGAATATTACTTTTCTGCGCTTTACGATAAAGATAATGATCTTACAAGAAGAGATTTTTGCCTTGAATGCTGGAACAAGGCTAATGCGGATGATGTCTTTTCTTGTTGGAAGACTAAGGTTCCGAAAATCCCTGACACTGTACAAAGATATGCTGACATAAATATTTTTTACGATTTATTCTTAAGGCTAGAAAATGAAAGTGCCTCGTCCAGTGTAAATTTCAGGTATGTATTGTCCTTATATTTGATGAGGAAAAAAATTTTAAAACTGAAGAATACACATAAAACCAACGGGAGCGAGATTCTAATATTTCAGAATCTCAAGGAAGATAAAGAAGCAAAAGTTTTCAAACCACATCTGGGCAGAGAAGAGATTTTAGCAGTTACTGAAGAAATAGGCAAATTGTTGAATTGCACTCCACAAACATAATTTCTACATATTAGGTAGTTGCAGGTACAACCTCCTTAGGTATATTATATGAACATTCTTTACAATCAACTGCAATTCCCTGATTTTTTTTCTGTTTTAATCTTAAACGAAACGTTTCAAGTGTTTTCTCGGGAATACGAGGATTCCTTTGTAACCTTAGTAAATCACGCCTGATTTGTCTCGTCCTTCGTATGCTTGGACATTGTGACCTTGCTACCCGTGAGGGACATATACTTACTATCTTCTTTTTATTTATTCTCTTTTTCATGCTACTCCTTCCATTGTTTCCGTTGTCTTATTCTGCTGTTTTATTCTATGTTTACGGCAAGTGATTCTAATGTTTTTCTGGCTGCTACTTGTTCAGCATTCTTTCTATTGTCTCCTTGTCCGGTACAATATTCAACATTGTTAATCGTAGTAATTACTTCAAACGTCTTCTTATGATCCGGCCCGCTTTGCTTTATTATTTTGTATTTGGGTATGTTTCCCTGCTGCTTCTGGCAAAAATGTTGAAGAATTGATTTGTAGTTTTTTTCGTGTTTATTATTGCACACAATATCAATTTCTTTGCTCAGTTGTTTGACTATAAAATCATAAACTGCTTTCAGGCCTCCGTCAATATATACAGCCGCAATGATTGCTTCAAAGACGTTTGCTATAAGTGATTTTGGAAGTGAACTGCTCGTTGTCAATCCCTTTCCTACAGAGATATGTCTTTTTAAATTCATTTCTGTTCCAATCTTAGCAAGGGTTGCACTACTTACGACTACAGATTTTATTTTTGTTAGCTTCCCTTCTGCATAATCGGGAAACTTCTTAAATAAGTATTCAGAGATTACCATTCCAAGTATAGCATCACCAAGAAATTCTAGTCTTTCATTGCTGGGATTATAAGGTGTTTTAAAGGAAGTATGAGTTAATGCGTTTTCGAGTAATTTGATATTTTTGAACGAATAATCAAGCGTCTGCTGACAATCTTTTAATTTTTTACTGATTTCTGTATTATCTACTTTAGGCGTCATTTTTTGCAGATTTTTTCTTCTTAAATAACATAGACTCTTCTATAGCCGTATATTGAGTAGATGCTTCGATTAGTTCAACGGCTGTGCTTCTACGAAAGGATACTACCTCAACGCGACAGCCATGAGCCTTCAACATCTCTACAAGAGGTACGAAGTCACCATCACCTGTGACAAGGACTACCGTGTCAAGTTTGGGAGCCATTCCAATAGTATCAATCGCTATTCCCATATCCCAGTCTCCCTTGGCAGTTCCATCGGGTCTGAGGCGTAACTCTTTAGTCTTTATTTCATAACCTAATCGTTTAAGCGCATCGGTAAAACTGGACTGATCAACATCTACCTTGTGTACTACATATGCTATGGCCCTGACGGGGTCCCGATTGGCTACTATTTCTTGTAACAGCTTGCTGTAGTCAATTTTTGATTGATAAAGCGCTTTAGCTGAATAAAACATATTTTGCACATCAACAAAGATACCCAGTCTCTGTCTAAACCTTGCAACCGCATCACTTGACATATCTTCTCCCGCTGTTGATAAAACCTAATTTTATCTTGTTTTTCTTAACAGTCAAATAAAAAAAGTTAAACGTAAAACAGAATCCTTTAAAACCTGAAATTGCCTTGACATCTATAGACAATTGAAAAACAACATGCTTTTCAATTTGTTATTTTGTTGACAGTATATGCATGTTCTGTTATATTTTTTTAAAGCCTCTAGAATTCTATAAGCTACTGAAATTATATACGCTTATGTGTCTTACTGGATGAAAGATTACGTATGGGACTGGAAAGACTAAGGGAAGAAATTGATATTTTGGATATGAAAATTGTGGAACTTCTCAATGAAAGGGCTGGTGTCGTTAAAGAAATCGGCGAAATCAAGAAACGTACCAATGCTCAAGTATATGTCCCTGATAGAGAAAAACAGATATATGAACGAATTACTGCCCATAATAAAGGCCCTATAAGCAATAAGTGTCTAATGAATATATATAGAGAATTGATGGCCGGATCTCTGGTTCTTGAAAGACCGACAAAGGTATCATATTTAGGGCCTGAAGGCACCTTCAGTTATTTTGCTGCACAGGATAAGTTTGGTTCTTCTGTTGAGTATTTGCCATTAAACACCATTGACGCTGTTTTTAAAGAAGTAGCAAATGAGCATACGGACTACGGCATAGTCCCGGTAGAAAATACAACAGAAGGGGGTATTAGGGAAACTTTGAACATGTTCATTGAGTATGATGTGAAGGTTTGTGCAGAGATTATAATGCCGATTCATCACAACTTAATGGCAAATTGCAAAATAGACAAGATAAAGAAAATATACTCAAAACCACAGGTTTTTTCGCAATGCAGGTTATGGTTAGCGAATAATTTTGAAAAGGTTGATCTCCTGGATGTTGGAAGTACTACAGAAGCAGCAATTATTGCAGCAAAAGAAAAAGATTCTGCTGCCATTGCCCACTCAGAAGTAGCTAAGATATATGGGATAAAAATACTTCAACATGATATTGAAGACAACCCAAATAATATTACAAGGTTTTTTGTATTAAGTCGCGAGTTTTCTTCTCCTACCAGTCACGATAAAACCGCAGTTCTATGTTATGTTAAGAACGAAGCAGGGGCATTATATAATATTCTGGAACCATTTAAGAAGTACAAGATAAACTTAACGGATATAGAACCATTACCTACAAGAAAAAAGGCCTGGGATTATTGCTTTTATATTGATTTTGCTGGTCATGCATCTGATGAAAATGTAAAAAATGCGCTGGAGGAAGTTAATAAAACGTGTATTGATTTAAATATAATTGGTTCATTTCCGGCAGGCGATGCAACAAAATGAAGAAGCTCTTTATAGTTGGCAACTGGAAAATGAACCTGACTTTGGATGAAGCTGAAAATTTAGCAAAAAAATTGCGCTATGGAATAACGGAGTTAAGCAATGTTGTGGATGTGGGAGTGTGTCCTTCTTTCGTTTATTTAAAAGACGTATATGAAATACTTCAGGATAGTAAGATATGTGTTGGCGCTCAAAATATGTATCTGGAAGAGAGCGGAGCTTTTACCGGAGAAATTTCAAGTCTAATGATTAAGGACGTAGGCTGCACGCACGTAATAATTGGTCATTCTGAAAGAAGAGCAATTTTTCAAGAAACAAATTCAATGATAAATTCAAAGATAAAAACTGCATTATCCTGCGAATTAAACCCGATATTATGTGTTGGAGAGAAGTTGGAGGAAAGAGAATCCGGGAAAACCGAGGAAGTTATTGGATTGCAATTGTCAGAAGGTTTAGATGGTTTAACATCCGAACAAACAAGAAGATTGACAATTGCTTACGAACCGGTCTGGGCAATAGGTACAGGGAAAACAGCAACGCCAAAACAGGCCAATGAAGTACACTCTTTCATTAGAAAAACGGTCGAAAATAAGTATGGAGATGTCGCAGCTCAAAGCATCAGAATACAATATGGAGGAAGTGTAAATTCAAAAAATGCAAAAGAACTTTTAAGTCAGTCTGGAATTGATGGCGCCCTTGTCGGGGGGGCTAGTTTAGATTCAGAATCTTTTTTGGAGATAATTTCTAATGCAGCTAAGTTGTCGTAGACTTCAGTTGCTTTCAAACGGTTTTAGCTTATTGGGAAGATTTATATTAATTATTTTATAAGAGGCAAATTTTAATGAAATTGAAATGGATTACCGCAATTGTAATTATTTTTGGTTTACTTACCATGTTTTATGTACTTCAGTGGTCGACAGTTTTGAAAGCTTCGCTGATATCATTTAGCGTTATCTTGATTGGCGCGGTGTTGCTGCAAGCGGGAAGAGGTGGCGGCTTAGCTGCAATTGGTGGTTTGGAAGACCAATCTGCTATGGGGACAAGAACAGGTGGTGTTTTGACCAGAATTACCTACCTTCTTGGAGCGTCCTTCATTTTTACTACAATCTTATTGACAAAACTAACACTATCATCAATTCATGGTACAGGAACTATGGGGAGAGACGCCCCAGTGACATTTCAAGAGACTGCGCATGATGATCATGCCGGCCACGACCATGCTGCCCATGAACCTTTGCAAAGCACACAAGAGATTGTGGTGGAAGAAGAAGCCATGGGTATGAAGGCAACTGATGCTACTGATAGGAAACAAGAAGCTAACGAAAAAGATAGCAAAGCAAAGGTTGAAGAACAAAGCAAATAGTAAATAAGATATGAAAACTTATATATAAGTTTTACACAAGGATCTGACATGATTAAGAGTATGACTGGTTTTGGGCGATCTGAGTTAAAAGGTGAAGAAAAGACGATTCTGGTTGAGATACGTTCTTTAAATAATAAATACTTGAAAATTAACACCAAGATACCTGAATCGTTAACGGACTTTGAGGAAAGAATTGGGAAGCTCATAAAAAAAGAAATGTTTCGTGGGACGGTTAATTTAACCTTAGAGTATAAAACGTCTGAGCAGGAGCCAAAATGTTTTATTAATAAAGATGTCTTAAAGAAATATTATAGCTCAGTATGTGAAACACGAGAAGAAATATCGTCTACACAGGACGTCTCACTGGAAAAACTTATTTCTCTTCCCGGTGTATTGGAATTTAAAAAAGATACTGGGAATGGAAAGGTCGCAGATGATGTATGGCTGGAGTTGGAAAAATCTATTAAACTTGCTATCGATGATTTGAACCAAATGAAAGGAGCTGAAGGTAGGAATCTCCAATTGGAAATAGAAAAATGGACAAACCAGATATCCTTGTTACTGGATAAAATAGAAACCAAGTCTGCGAATGTCGTATCGGGATATCGAGATCGCATTCAAGAAAGAATAGCTTCCCTGTTAGAAGGGACAGAAATAAAGATCGACAAAAACGATTTATACAAAGAAGTTGCTATCTTTGCTGACAGATGCGATATTTCGGAGGAATTAGGAAGGCTCAGAAGTCATCTTTTATTACTTAACGATGTAATGGAAAATGAGGAGCCGACTGGAAGAAAGCTTGAATTCATAGTACAAGAAATGTTTCGCGAAGCTAATACGATAGCAGCCAAAGCAAATAATGCGGATATCATCAAAGATGTAATAGATGTAAAAACTGAAATTGAACGGACAAAGGAGCAGGTGTTTAATGTGGAATAATCGGCTTTATTAAATTCTAATCTATATGTGGTATTGTTCGTGAGCAGTAAAATAGATCAGGGTGTAAAAAAAAAGGGGCGGTTAGTAATAATATCAGGGCCATCGGGAAGTGGGAAAACAACAATCTGTAATCAATTGATGGAAAATTCCAGAATCAGGAGGTCAATTTCGTATACCACGAGAGAACCGAGAGAGGGTGAAAAAGAAGGTATTGATTATCATTTCACAAAAAAAAGTGAATTTGAAAAACTCATTGATGAGGATAAATTAGTTGAGTATGCTGAATATTGTGGCTCATTGTACGGAACTCCTGTCGAACCTATTAAAGAGGCTATCAAGAATGGTAAGATTTTCATACTCGCCATTGATGTTAAGGGGGCGTTACAGGTTATGAAAAAAATATCTGAAGTAACCTCAATATTCATAATGCCGCCTGACGACGAAACTTTGCGGCAAAGGTTAATGGAAAGACTCACAGATAGTGACGTGGATATTCACAAAAGGCTTGAGCTGGCAAATGAAGAATTAAAGTATAGCAAGCATTACGATTTTTGTGTTGTTAATGATCAATTAGATGATGCTGTAAAGAAGATTAAGGAATTTTTAAACCTATCCTGACGAGAGCTTAGGAATTGAAATGAACAAGAATATCATATTTGGCGTTACCGGAAGCATAGCTGCATTTAAGGCTGCAGAGATTGTTTCCAGATTAAAAAGACAGGGTTTTGATATTACCGTAATAATGACAAAATCTGCACAAAATTTTGTTAATCCATTGACCTTTAGAACTCTTTCACAGAACAAAGTCATAACAGACATTTTCATTGAAGATAGTATGTACGACCCACAACATATTTCCCTGACTAACAAGGCTGACATAATTGTGATTGCACCCGCCACTGCTAATATTATCGGCAAATTAGCATCAGGTATAGCAGACGATGCGTTAACCAGTATCGTCATGGCCATAGACGCGCCTCTGTTAATAGCTCCGGCTATGGATGACAGAATGTATTTAAATCCGATTACACAGAAGAATATAAAAACACTCCAGGACGTTGGATACAAATTTATAGGGCCGGAAAAGGGGAGATTGGCTTCAGGTCGAATAGGCGTTGGTCGTATGGCGGACGTGGAGTTAATAACCCAATCGATAGTTGATGAACTTGAAAACACTTCCAATCAAAAGGTGGACCTGTTAGTTAGAGACAGTAATGCAGAAAATAAAATTAAGAATAAAAAGGAAAAGCGGTTGCGAGGACCTGCCATTACCAAAATATATGAGTCAAGCAGCAAGCGGCATGGATCTGCACGCAGCAGTTGATAGCCAGACAATCCTGAAACAAAACGAAATCAAGTTAATTCCCACAGGGGTTTTTATAGCCCTGCCATTTGGTTATGAGGCACAGGTTCGTCCAAGAAGTGGATTGGCGCTGAAATATGGTATAACGCTGGTTAACGCACCCGGGACTATCGACAGCGATTACAGAGGCGAAATAGGCATTATTTTATGTAATCATGGTCCCAGCAAATTTTTGGTTGAACGAGGCATGCGAATTGCCCAATTAGTAGTGCAGCCTGTTGTGCGTGCGGAGTTAGAAGAAGTGACTGAACTGGAAGAAACTCACAGAGGGGAAGGGGGGTTCGGTCATACGGGGCATTAGTAAATGAGTAATACTAATGGCATGTGAAACTTCTGGACAAGTAGATGCACTGATTTGGAGATGAATAACAGGATTTAACCAAGAGAGATAAAAATTCGTTTATGGAAAGAACCAGAGTTTTTCATTCAGTATACGCTATGGTTATCTTAACAATTGCGATATTTATTTTGGTAAGTATCGCTTCCTTCTCACCAAATGATCCCCCGTTTGCAAATTATCCCGTAAACAAATCAGTAGAAAATTATTGCGGCAAGATAGGCGCTGGAATTTCTGGTTATTTGATATCCGGCATAGGAGTAACCTCATATATTTTTGCGTTATTGATAGGCGCCTTGGGATTCTTACTGATTTTAAGAAGAAAAGTAGAAGTTTTATGGGTAAGGATACTTGGTGGAATATTGCTTATAGTTTCCATTGCTCCAATACTTGGTCTATTTAGTAGTGTTGTAACAGGCGTATTCAGGTTGCCATCTGAAACAAGTGGTATCATCGGAATGATAGCCGCAGCCAGGCTTACAGAATATCTTGGCATCCCGGGCACTTGTATATTATTGTCTTTAGGCTTTCTCGTATCGATAATGCTTATTTCTAATATAAGTTTAGAGATTCCTTTAAATTGGGCGATTAAGAAGATGAAGGAGATATTTGTTATGCGACCTTTAGCAACTGATTATATGGGAGAAACTGATGATTATAATCTCTCTAACAAAGACTGGAATTTAGTAGAAAATACTCATACACCGGAAAAATCTGCTAAAGAAACAGAAGAAAATGTTACTACCACGGATGTTTTATTGCCAGACACAGAAACAAAATCTAAAAAGAAAATCACAATATTCAGGAAGAATGTACTTAAGTTCTTCAAGGGTCAAGACCAGGATTACACTTTTCCCCCAGTCTCGTTATTAGATGAGCTTAAAAAACATAAATTCGACAGTGATGAACATGTTATGGAAAAGGCTGACACATTAAAGCAGGCATTAGAACAGTTTAATATACTTGCAGAGGTAGTAGGCATAGAGAAGGGACCTTCAGTTACTATGTATGAACTGGAACTGGCCCCTGGTACCAAAGTGGGAAAGATAGCATCACTTTCTGATGATATTGCAATTGCACTTAAAGCTCAAAGTGTACGTATAGTAGCTCCTATACAGGGGAAATCTACCATAGGAATCGAAGTGCCGAATATTTATAGAAAACCTGTACAGTTGCGTGAAATATTTGAGGTAGCCGGTAAAGATCTTCAAAAACAGACAATACCATTATTATTGGGTAAAGATATTGCAGGGTATCCTTTGGTAGCAGATCTTGCAGATATGCCGCATTTATTAGTTGCCGGTACAACCGGCTCCGGAAAGTCTGTATGTCTTAATTCCATAATCTTGAGTATACTTCTTTTACAACATCCGAAAAAATTAAAATTATTACTGATAGATCCAAAGATGGTTGAATTCTCCAGTTTCAAAGATGTTCCCCATTTGATTACGCCGGTTGTCACGGACATGAAGAGGGCAGCTGCAATACTTGAATGGGCGGTCAATAAGATGGATGAACGTTATGCACTTCTTGCAAGGTCAGGCGTAAGAAATATTGCTGGATATAATAGGTTGGATGATACCGAGAAAAGCAAAAGACTAGATCCAGAGGGAGACGCAAGTCTTGACGATGTTCCTTTCTTCTTGCCGCATATGGTAATTGTTGTGGATGAATTGGCAGACTTAATGATGGTTGCCTCTAAAGAGGTTGAGGCGTCAATCATTCGACTTTCACAAAAATCCAGAGCAGTTGGTATTCATCTAATTGTTGCTACCCAGAGACCATCCGTGGATGTTGTTACGGGTCTAATCAAATCTAATTTGCCTTCGCGAATCTCTTTTCACGTCTTTTCCAAAGTGGATTCACGTACAATCCTGGATCAGAATGGTGCAGAAAAACTTCTTGGGCGAGGTGATATGCTTTTTCTTCCCCAGGGAACTTCCAAGCTGACAAGGGTGCAAGGAACGTATATCAGTGAAAATGAAGTAAAAAAAGTTGTGGACTACTTAAAGCAAGAAGCACTTCCGGAATTCAGTCCGGAATTAAAGATGTGGCAGGGCTCGCTTAAAGGTAAAAATGCCGAGAAGGACAAGCTTTATAACGAGGCAATAAGGATTATATTGGAAACACAGCGCGGCTCGGTTTCGCTGCTGCAAAGGAGATTGGAGATTGGCTATTCCCGTGCAGCCAGACTGATAGACTTGATGGCTGAGGACGGGGTTGTCGGTGAATATAAAGGCAGTCAGGCAAGAGAGGTATTTGTTACACTTGATGAATGGGAAGCGCAGAAAAATTAAGAAATTAAGGATTTATTCATAAGTATGCAATTTAATAAAACAGACGTTCCTGCAGAAAAATTAAGTTTCAGAAAAAGCGCGGCTTTTAACCTTCCGAATAGAATAACATTTTCAAGACTGTTTCTTGCCATCATTTTTTTCGTTTTACTCTCGTATAGTTTTTTTGATCTAGCCCTTATAATTTTTTTACTTGCAGCTTTTACAGATTGGCTTGATGGATACTATGCAAGAAAAAGAGGCTTATCAACAGCCCTGGGGCGTATTGCAGACCCTTTTGTTGATAAAGTGATTATCTGTGGAGGTTTTATTATTTTCATACATATTGCAAAAGAGATTATGGTTCCGTGGATGGTGATAATAATTGTGGCCAGAGAGTTCCTTGTAAGTAGTATAAGGGGCTATTCCGAATCTAAGGGAGTTCCGTTTGCCAGTAATATATGGGGAAAGATGAAGATGTTTTTCCAGTCTGTGACTATTTCCGCTCTGCTATTGTACCTTGCACACTTCAGCAATGCAGGTTGGGCAGAGTACGTAGTATACACATGTATATGGGCTACCATCATCGTAACGCTAATTTCAGGCGTTATCTACATCATCTCTGCCAGGAAAACTCTGCTTGCTGCATAAATCAGAATCTATGTCTTACTGAACTGACTTGTATTTCAGCGTTTAATTATCTTATTTTACCACTATCATGCCTTCTATGTCGTCCATCAGCACCATTTTGACCCTATCATGCCATAAATCACCAAATTCCTTAATTTCTTCATCAGAACCGGTTCCGCTAACGGCAAGAGGCATCAAATCAGCCATCTTTGGGTTGCCCGGAAGCATGTTGTTTGTGTAGGTAACGTCCACAGACTTCCCGTTATCGATTCTCTCAAAAATTGCAGCGCATATGGCGGCGGCAGGGGGTTGGTTACTTTCATCGAATTTTAACAGATTGTGTCTGTTGAATCTTCCACCTCCTAAACCATGAAATCCATTTTCTGCGGCAGCGCCTGTGATGAATGTAACTACCTGAGATATCGGGCCGTTGACCCTGTATTCCACACCACCCTTAAAGGTTACCTTTATTTCTCCCCTTGTTGGAATTTCGTCTCCATAGAGGTGTTTAAGTGCGGTCTGGGTTAACCTGTATGCCCCTGAGACGGCAAGACATGAGTGTCCTGCCATTTTTACAGCATCTTCATATCTATAGACAAATGGTTCATCCTTGTCCATAGCGCCTAAAGCAACTGCAAGTGGATCCTTCATTTTAATTGGTTCTACCTGATCAAAAAAACCTTTATTGAATTTAGTCTGTCCTTCTGCCATTATATTACCTCCATAGTCTATAAATAAGAATTATTTAACTTCATTTACCACAAACATGCCTTCCAGGTCATCCATTAAGACCATCTTGACTCTCTCATGCCAGAGATTGCCAAATTCATTAATTTGTTCATCAGTGCCCTTACCGCTAATTGCAAGAGGCATTAAGTCTGATATCTTTGGATTGTTTGGAAGCATATATTTTGAATAAGTAACTTCGACAGCCTTTCCGTTATCAATCCTTTTGAATATTACCGAGCAAATAGCGTTCTTAGGCGGCTGACTGTTTTCATCAAATTTTAGAAGATTACGCCTTTTGTATTTTCCGCCTCCGAATCCATGAAATCCGTTTTCGGCAGCAGCACCCGTTATAAAGGTAACCACCTGTGATATCGGACCGTTAACCATGTCTTCAACACTACCCTTAAATGTTACGGCCACACCTCCCCGTAATGGTATTCCATCTCCATAAAGCCGCTTCAGAGCTATCTGGGTTAACCTGTATGCGCCTGAAACTGCCAGACATGAATGCCCGGCCAACTTCACAGCGTCTTCATATGTGTAAATGAAAAGTTCGTCTTTATCCATAGCACCTAATGCAACTGCGAACTGTTCTTTTACTTTGATTGGCTCTATCTCGTCGAAGAACTTTTTATTAAAATTGGTCTGGCCTTCGGCGAACAGATTGCCACCCCAAATAAGAACTAAAAATAATAACGTAAGTAACTTTCTTAACATTTTAGTTTTACTTTGCCCCACTATGATATACCCTCCGTTGATTTATTTCTGTATCTTAAGACAAATCCCTTTACTAATATGACGTAAGCACCCAAG
>Ga0209977_10000284_pt1 | contig 19931 bp, 26 predicted proteins | sample SumtaG_2_FD_183113 | JGI IMG/M metagenome (GOLD analysis project Ga0209977, IMG submission 183113) | Deep subsurface microbial communities from Indian Ocean to uncover new lineages of life (NeLLi) - Sumatra_00607 metaG (SPAdes) (version 2) | ecosystem: Environmental > Aquatic > Marine > Oceanic...
GGCTCCGACTGAAATATCCTCTACCCAAATGAAGCCCATTAGCCATACCTCGCCCCGTAGACCTTGTTGCCGTGGATCTCGTCGTATGGAGTCTCCACCGCTCCAATGTCGATTTCAGCCTGTCCAGGGAGCAGCTTGCGGGTGTATATCTGCGTAGCCGTGGTGAGGAAGATGGAGCCGTTGTAGTTTACGATGATTTCAGTGGTGCCAGCCTCAACTTGAAAATTGCTGGTGTTGAACATTTTGAGCATCAAGCCATAGTTCCCAGGCTCCACGTAGTAGGGGTACATCCGGGCCATGACATCTTCGTCGGGGGGTGAGCCTCCCACGAGATCTGACATGAAGACGAGCTCACCGCCCACGCCGATGGTCAGCCCGATCTCTTCGAGTATGATCAACCCGCCGTCTAAGGTCTTGGCTACAGGGTGTGTGTCTCCGTAGCCTTTTCTTTGGGTGGTGATGGAGGATCTGACTCGGCGGCGGGTTAGCGCTAGGATCTCCAGGGCGGTGCCCACGGGATCCTTGGCCAGGGTGTACCGCCGGGGGTCGATCACCTGGGTGGTGGGGCTGAGCTCGTGGCTGACCAGGTCCAGGTTGGTGATGAAGCTGTGTGCGCCCTTGATGGGGTTCTTCCTGTACTGGTGGTGGTACGAGACTATGCGGTACGTGAGGGCTGAGTTGAGGCCGTGCTTGGGGGCATGGACGGTGACCGTCTGGCCAGCGTACTTGATCCCGGTCTGCCCCGTGGCCACGATCTGGATATTTTTGAGGGGATCCTTTCTGTTCTTGAGCTCGCTGGCGGCTGCGGCGTCAAGCTCGATCTGGCTCATAATGTCGTTGCGCTGGTCAAACCATTCCGATAGGCCGTAGTCGTCGATGCTGGTTTGGTCGATCACTTTGGAGATGACCTCGACGGCGGGGATGGCGAGGTTGTCGATCCATATTCGGGCGGCCCCGTATGTGGGGGTGGCGGCCTTGAAGTAGATCTTCTTTACGTTAGACCAGTCGAAGTCTGCGCCTGAGATGTAATACCACTTGTTACTTTTCTCTGTGGCTTCTATTTCGTTGTCCTCGCTTTCACCGTAGGGGATCTGCAGTTTATGCCAGTGGTTGGGGTACTGTAGATCAGTCACTCCCTCCGCGGCTACTGCAACGAGGCCCATGGGGAGCATAGACGAAGTGGATAGGCGCTTGAACTCGATTATCGTGCCGTTTACGTCTTCAAGGCGGGGCCGCACTGAAAGCCTGGCTACGCCTGGGTGGCTATGCCGAATGTTATAGGATAGTTTAGCGGGATCTGAGAGGTCGAGCCCTTCGTGGGAGTACAGCCCGGCGCCTGAGAAGTCCAGGTACATGCTGGGGAAGGTGTTGATCGTGCAGTACATTTTGATGCTGGACGTGCCGTTGGTGCAGCCCACAATCTCGAATGTGTCGTCCACCCCTGGGGCCTCTGAGAAGGCAGAGGAGACCGTGATGACCTTGGTGGCTCCCACGTAGCTGGATATGATCTTCTTTTCACCTTCCAGGACTCCCGAAGTGAATTTGATGTCGAGACCCCTGTACCAGTCGTCGATGACCTCGGTTAGGTCGGTTTTGAATACTGTGGAGGTGGGGGCGTTGGCCACGACGGTCCCTGTCTTCATGACCTCGTTGGCCAGCGTCGTGTTTGCGCCGGCTGTGAAGTCGGCCTTGTTTCCGTCTGAGTAGTGGTCAATGAGGTCGCCTGCGCTGAGCTCGACGCTGTTGGCTACGCTGAAGCCTATCTCCTCGCCCTTGAACAGGTGTATGATATTGTTTTCTGGATCGTCGGCTAGGGATTTGAGGGCGACTCCTGAGCTTTCGTCGCCCGCGGGGAAGAAGTGTAGCACCTTGGCCATGCTCACGTAGGCGCTGTAGTTCATGTTGTTCCTGGTGGCCACGTCTTGCAGCCAGTCGATGAGGTAGGCCCGGGTGCGCTCCATATTCACAATGGGCGCTTCATGGCTGGAGCTGTAGAGGATCTCGCTGCCCTTGGCTTCGAGGATCTCATCGATCAGGTCGTCGCCTTTCGTGTCTACGAAGGCGTCCGTGTACATGAGGCGGGCGAGGTCACGGCCATAGTCCCGGCCCACCACTTTGATCTTGTTGGTGTAGTAACCCCTTTCGTCGAGGTGAGGGAATACGTCGTCGACGTAGCCCAGCATCATAGTGACGGCGTTGATCTCGATGTCCGATCCTTCGTTTGTGTGGAACCTGCCGCCGTATTTGTTGTCCTTGTTATTGAGGAGCAGCTGCCAGCGGCCTACCTTCAGATCGTCGCCCCAGATGTCCAGCTCGTTCACGTCGTCGCTGACGTAGTCGAGGCCGGCCACCGCCCCGATCTTGGCCTTGATCGGGTCGGCAAGCATGATCAGGATCTCGTCGATCCGGTAGATTATCCACTCGGCGGTCTGGGAGAGCTGGATGCGTAGCGCCTTTACTGCGGACCAGTCGATTGTTCCCCCTACGGTGTCTCTGTCGTCCTTGTAGAGCTTTACCTTGTACCAGCCATCCACCGCTGGAACCTGCTGCAGGAACTGGCGTTCCCACTCAACGAAGTCCACGGTGGCGTCGGCTCCGCTCCATACCCTGAACTTCAGGCTGGTGAGCTCGGACGTCTTGAACCAGAAGACTATGTAGCCCTTATTTGTTGGATCGAAGGTCTCCCAATCCCAGGTTCCTGTTGGATCGTATTCGGCCTCTACGACGTTGGGGATGGCTCCCAGGCCTGTGAGATTGATGCAGGCGGCGCCCTCTTTGAAGTCAACCGTGTCCAGGACTAGAGAGCCGTCGGTCGGCGTCCAGTCGTCGACGCTTTCACATGTGCATACCACTACCATTCAATTCACCTTATGGCGCTACCGTGGAGCGATACCTCTGGGGGAGCTCCCCGTGGCCTCGCACGGCTTCCTCCATCGTGACGTATCTCTGGGTGAAGGTTCTCTCGAGGTCGTTTATCCGGGACTCTAGGCGGTCCTGCCTTTTGTTTATGGCTTCGAGAGCCATGTAGGCGTACATCACGGCCAGTATGCCGGCCGTCACGGGGCCCCTGATCTCGCCCAGCCCGAGGGTGCGCTGCATCATCTTGATCATATAGAGCAACCGCATAGCCTCCCTGAGCCCGGGTATACGTAGAAGGATCATCCTGGTGCCCCTGTCTATGGTCGGCAAATCCAGGCCCTCCGCCTTGTCATCCACGTCCCCTAGGCCAGCCTCGACATCGGCGATTCTCTGAAATATCGCATCCAAGCCTCCGGCCTGCGTGAGGATCTTGTCGATGTCAGCGCTGGCTGCCGCAAGTTTTTCGGGCTCTAGGGTGACACCTGCGGCGCCGGTGATCAGCAGCTCCTTCTTGCGCAGGGCCTCGTCCATGAGGGCCATTATGGCCCGCACCTGGGCGTCGTCTACGTCGATCCTCAGTACCTCGCTCATCTTGTGACTAACGCCTCCAGCTTCTCCATGTGAAGTCTCGCCTCGAGGGTCTCAGTTGGAAATAATAGCCTGAGCTTGCACCTGCAGCTCCCTAGAAGGTGTGCGTATTCAGGCATTTCGTGAACGTTGGGTTCGATGATGACGGGGGGAATATAGGCTCCTCCAGAACGTCCGCTGACGATCACATATTTGGGGAAGAAGTGGGGTATCTCGTTGCCCTGCCAGGGGCTCTGCTCCTCGAAGGATTTGCAGATGGGGCAGACTCTGTCGTCGCCCACCGTTTCGTAGATCCAATCCTCGTCGGCTTGAAATAGTGGCCAGCCTCCGGTCTTGCGGTGGAGCACGGCTTGGTGGAGCCAGACCAGTTTCAGCTGTATGTCGTCCAGCGAGCCTACTATGTTGATCTCACTCAAAGGCCGCCCTCCCCCAGACGAAGGTGTCCCACCCAGGCTCCGTAGGTAGCTCCTCAAACATAGCCAAGACTTGTTTTACCGTGAGAGTCAGGGGATCATCTATGCCACGCAGCACGCATTCGATGGCTGCGTTGAGGGTGTAATTATCGGCCTTTTCGTTGTACCCTTTGGCTCGGAGCAGCGCCAGGTACTCACCGAAATTAAGCTGGGTGAGTGATGCTGACAGTGCCGATGCAGATGACATAGATGGCTCCTGGGGTTCTTTTTTGATCAAGTTCAAACACCACGTCGTCCCTGTTGAAGATGTAGCACTTGCTTGCCTCGAATGTCATCAGCATTGTGCCCACCACGCCGATGGTGAGGATGTCGAAGGTTATGCTGAAGTTGGGGATCGCAGAGCCCTTGCCGTCTTCGTTGATGTAGGTGTCCCAGACATTGGTGAAGCCGTCGTGTACCACCTTCACCAGCCAGCACTTGGCGTATTGTTTGAACCCCACGCCCTCGATAACGTTGGCCATCTGTATGACCTCTACGAGATCCTCGCTACCCTCGTCGGTGATCGCCCAGATGTCCACGTCCATCACGTTGGTCTCGTCCACGCTGTTGACGGTTATCTTCTGGATCCCGGTGATCTTACGGTCTGTCATGTTTTAGTCCCCCGTACCTTGAAGCGCACGGTAGTTGGCTGATACCTGGTGCCTTCTCGGTTGCTCACGTGCATGTGGAAGCCGCTTAGCATTCCCCTGCCGCTCTCGAAGGTGAAGGTGTCGATGCCACCTGCGATCTTGTCGAGGGTGGCCACTAGGTAGCCGATGGGATCGTTGTCTGCGCCCTGCCTAATTGCTCTGGATGCCAACGCTTCAGCTCCACCGCCAGCCACTACCTGCTGGGTGAAGAAGGCCTCGTAGTTCAGGCCGTCGAAGACCACCTCCACCAGCCAGTACCGGGGGTGGTGTCTCACGCCTACAGGGGTTTTGTCGTTGATGGCGGCCACCGCGGTGACCAGCTCACCGTCTGGGGCTACCAGCTTGTCCTTGTATGCAATGACGGTCAGGATGGTGGTTTTGTTATCTACGTCATAGCCGATGAAGAAGCCGGTGGCTTCCTTATACTTCACGTCTGTTGCCATTTCCTTTCACTCATACACTATAAATGACCGTGAATCTCTGGGAATAGGTAAGTATGGGCGGGTTGTTCCTCAGAAGGTCTATGGGCCTCCCCCGACCATGTAGCTTAACTTTCCAGAGATCTTTGAGACCAGATTGGTTCGCCTTTATTATTCGCCTGATCTCCTCTACAAGTTTGAAACGATAATCCTTGGCCTTCCCTCGGCCCTTGCTCGTAGTCTTGACGGCTGACACCCAGACCTCGACCTTGTACATAGCCGTGACCTTGATCGTGCCGTAGCCCAGCTCCCAAGTATCGGAGATGGACTCGTCCTCGAGGACGACGATCTGCGGGGTCTTCAGCTCCGAGTCGAACCAGCCCGTCGTGAATTTGATATTGTCGATGGCGAGGACCCCTGTCAGCAGCCATCCCGCTTTGAGGCACGCCATAATGGTTACGGCGGGATCCTTCATCACTCTCCCTCCTCGAGCACCGACAGAGACGCCAGTTTCATTGACGTGCTGTCGTCGATTCTTGATGAGACTATCTTGTCCACATAGTAGCGGAGGCCCGCAGCATCTTCGAGGATGCACCCACTTGTGATCGTCGTGGCGGGGAGCAGATGGCCCACATATTCTGAGGCTTCGAGGATGCCGGCTATCGTTTTGTCGAGGCCTGAGGCTAGGGCTCGTCTTGCTCCTTGGATCATAACACGCTCCTGGTCGGCATCGGCGGTCCAGGTCGGAATTGTGTCCCCGTACTCGTCCAGCCCGATGATGAAGGCGTCTGTCACGGAGGGTGCTTCGGAGAACGCTGGTGCAACCGTTATCTGTTTGGTTGCCTGGGCGTAGGCGGTGATGACTCGCCTTTTACCTGACAGGTTGCCTGTGGTGAAGCGCAGGGTCATATTCTTGTAGTAGTTTTCGACTGCTGAGGGTAAGTCGGTTTTGAAGATCGTTGTGGATGGGGCGTTCGTGGCGACGGCGCCGGTGACGCCCCCCTCGGTCTCCCTCATTATGGTGACGAGTGACCCGTGTTCCATTATGAAGGAAGTGGGGTCCAGCATTGAGCTCACCCTAGATACCTACTTTCCTCATCGATCTTCTGGTAGTCTGAGGACTTCACGGTGCTGCCTACGGAGGAGCACAGCTTGTAAAGGCGCTCGATCTCCTTTAACCAGCGGTCAAGGTTGCGACCCATATCAGCTCGCCTCTCACCGAGGACTTCACTCTGAGGCCTCTGGATCCTGATGGTGTAGGCGGTGATGAGGGCGCACAGCTTCTCCACCACCTGGTCGGATGTGGATTGGGCTCCTATGCGCTTGTCGATCTCGGCGCTGGCCTGCTCGATGAGCCGGCTGACATCCACGTCCTCGAGGGTCGTGGTGACCAGCAGGCGCACGTCGCTTGGCGTACAGTATTCTGTCATCTAATCACCTCAACTTGAAGAAGGCGGACCTGGAACCACGATCCACTCGAAGCCCAGGTCGTGCTCCTTGTACCCGTCCTTGATGAACTCGACCATCACCTTGTAGTTCGTCCTCTTCCCCTCTATGGCCGCCGTCAATGGAATGTCTCCATCTAGAACGTCGTAATAGCAGTAGCTCTCGTCGGCGTCGGAGTCGTAGGTTACGGTCATACCCGCATCTGGCTTTCTGTCGATGAGCAGGGTAGAGTTTCTCCAGACCTTGATTCTCGCCTTGCAGGGGGACAAGTCCAGATCCTCCACTATGGCCTTGTAGCTGCCGCCGAAGTCGCCAGCCACTATCTCCCAGTCCTCGGTCATGTTTCCTTCCTCGCAAACTTCAAGTTTTTAACTTTATCAGCTAGATATAGTGTTTCTTCCTTATCACTTAATTCTAGCACTCTCTCCTTTGCGGCAAAACGAAGAATCGTCGTGCCTAATATGGTTCGTGGGCTCATCTTCAGACCTCATCTTTCTTGAGTATTTTTAAAATCCTCTCCTTCGCTCCGAGGCGGAGGATTACGACGCCCTTTATGATCCGCTTGAAGGTCGAGCCGACAAGCCTGACTTGGGAGCTGTAGGGAGCGATGACGGTTCCGATGTTCCTGACTCGGGCGGTGAAGGGCAGGACAACCGTGCCGATCAGCCTAACCCGCGAGCTGTATGGAAAGACGACCTTTCCAATATTCCTGACTTGGGTGCTGAATGATCGATAGACAGAGCCGATGGTTCTGACTAGGGCGCTGTATGACCGATAGACCGAGCCAATGTTCCTCACCTGGACGCTGAAGGGCAGGGCGACCACGCCGATCAGCCTGGCTCGGGCGCTGTATGGCCTGTAGACTGAGCCTATCAGCCGAACCAAGGCACTGAAAGGGGCGATGACGGTTCCGATGTTCCTGACTCGGGAGCTGTAGAGGGCGAGGACGTTTCCAATGTTCCTGACCTGGGTGCTGTATGACCTGTAAACCACGCCGATCAGCCGAACTGGGGCACTATATGGCGCGATGATCGTGCCGATCAGCCTTGCGCTTGTCTCGTAGATCATGGCTTCTACGATAATGAAATACCCTGTGTAGGAGAACTCGGCCTCACTCGCATCCTGACAGTATACATCGCATTTCTTGTCGGCACCAAGGAAAATACACGCCTGAAACCCTGTAAAGGAACCGCCTTCGGCCTCATGCTCAGCTATCCCCCTATCGAGTATACTGTCTTGCTCTATTAGGCCACAGACTGTCTCAGAGCCAGAATCCTGATGTACCAGGGCGAAGGCTGCAACAGAGTCTACGGCTGCTTCTGCTATTGTCTTCTCCGTCCACCAACTGTTTGCAGCAGGGCTGTAATCCGTGAACCCCTCGGTGAAGGAGACATCGTCGCTGAACCAGCCGAGGAGCCACATGGTTACATCAGTCGCACTTCCCGCCTTCCACTCAATTATAGCACCAGCATCCGACTGGACAACCATAGACAGGGTAGACCAGCCCGCCGGCCCAGGGGCGCGCGTGCGCTTCGCAGAACCCTCGGCTTCGTCTAAAACAACTCCTCGTTCAAGGGCTGATCCGTTTTCCCTTACGCCGGCAAAGAAGTCGGCACCAGTTGCCTCGTTGCCCATCAATATCTGGCAGACGGCGTCATCCGGTACACCTGAAGCGGTCAAGTCCAGATCAGCCCAGGCGAGACCAGGGTTTCCTAAGCTTGTGATCGACTCCGTGAAGTCAACATATGAGTAAAAGTACCCTAAAAGAAAGAAGTCAACATCAGCAGCTATCTCAGCGTAGCACTCAATTAACCCGGTAGTCGCATGGCACTTCACGAACATGGTCGCGGTGGTGTGGCCACCGCCCTCTGCTTCGTGGATGTCGATGTATCTGTTTAAGCCGCTCTCATCGGTTCTAACTCCGGCTATCCGTGCGAAGTCGAAACATTTATTAGCGCAGACGATCTCAGCGATAGCTCCCTTCGGAACACCCTGATTCGTGAACAGATCATAATCTGTCCAAGCACCATCAGCGGCGATGGAGAAGGTGGCGATTTTCTCAGTATAAGGATGTTCTATCGGCGGGCCTGTATAGCATACAAGTCCCCAGTAGGCGTCTGCTACATCAGGGTTAAGGATAGGGTATTGTTTGAGGTCTACATAATCATCGTTAGCGATGTCTGCCTTGGCACTCACAGAGGAATGCCCCGTGGTCTCAAGTTCCCGGATCCAAGCCCCCACATCGCTATCGGCACCAGCCACACGAATCGTGAACTCATAGGAGTTCCCTGCTCCTGGAGGAGCAGATAGTAGCACGTGGAGCTTCTTCAGGGTGCAGACTTGACCGAGCTGGTAGCGCCTGTCCTCAATGCCGGACCAAGTGTTAGACTCATAGCTTACAAGCTGAATGTAATCTGCTGCGACAAGAGGGGCAAGGTTATCAGTGGATCCTCCAAGTACAATGCTCTCGCCATCAATATCTGCGAGGAAGGTCATGCCCCATGTAGCATAAGGTGCCGCTGAAGGCGTATTCAGGGGCTCTATCATCAGGGTGAGGATGTCGCCTGCAACCATGTCGACCGTGTTGACCAGGTCGCTTCCTGTCGTGTCATCGGCGGTGATGGTGACCGTCAGCCCAGTGCTGATCCCATTCTTCCGCAGGGTAAACCTGTAGGCATCTGGAGCTGTCCCAGGGTCTGTGTGCAGCCTGACATAGAAGTTCTTGATTGTCCCAGAGGTGGGACAGACCTGACGGAAATTGTTTTCAGTACCGGAAAAATTGGTGCCAGATCCCATTACTTGGCCGTATTCGATGGCCGCGGGGTTCAGGAGGTTGTCAACACCATTACCCATTATGAGGGATTCACTGGCTGTGTCACCTTCAAACACACAGGTCCAAGTTGCCCATACTGCTGTCGGAGAATTATCAGGGTCACATTGAAGACAAACCCTATCGCCACCAGTGACATCGATTTCATGTACCATGTCACTGCCGGATAAAGCGGCATCAGCAATCTCAAGTGTCAATGCTGTTGGAGACCCGTTCAGATACAGAGTGAAGTCATAGTGCTTACCCGCTCCAGGAGCACCACTCAGCTTAACTCGGAGGTTCTTGATCTTCCCATCGGTGCTGACCACCTGATAGCGAGGGACATCTCCGAAATACCACGCATATCCACCGACTAACGAGATATACTCAGTGCCAATACTGTGTAGAATATCACGGACTCCCCCAAAAAGTACCTGCTTCAACTAGAACACCCTCCGATACCTGATCCATCTAGCCAAGCATAAGTGCCCCCCTAGCCTAGAAAGGCTACGTGTAGGTGCCCGAGATCTCCGTGGCCCAGATCTTACCGCCGCCCACCGCATCCCCGGGAGGGCTCCACTTCATGTAGACCTGCTCCCTAGTGCCGCCGTTGCCGTCCGCGGGGATCGGATCTATAATCGGGTTGACGCTGTCGTATCGCCAGGGATCGTAGTAGTTAGTGCCGTCGGGGCCGTAACTCATGGCGTTGTAGGTGTCCTCGGGATCCCCGCTCTGCGCGGTGGGATGCTCTATTCCGTCTATGATGGGGGTATCTAGGTCGTCCGTGGGGGTTCCCGACGCCTCGTTGTCCACGTATATGTCGCTGAGGACGCCGAAGCTGGCCGCCTCCACGGAGCCGAAGTCTATGGGTGTTACATCAGTCAGGGTATAGTGGGTGCCGCCGACGTTCTCGAAGAACACGCTCGGGGCGTCTGGGTTGATCTCTGGGATGATGGGTATGATCTCAAGCATCACGGTTTCCACGTCCACTTATCACTCTTGAACCACTCGTCTAAAGTCTTGCCGTAGGCCTCCATGATCACGTCGGACTGCACGGCTATGACCGTCCCCTCGACATTGAATCGGGCTAGGCCGCCCTCGTCTAGGTAGAGTTCCGAAGCCTGCTCGACGAACTCACCAAGATCCACATCTGGGCTGCCCTGTGCGGCCTTCTGCTCCAGGTAGGCCCTGACTGGCTTGACCGCGACGAGGATGGGCTTGCCGCATCCTCCCCGCCTGGCCGGGCAGACATTCATATTCTTGACCTGCCAAACGCCCATAATCAGTGGAAGTGTCTGCTGAACGTATCGGATGTGCATGTGGCTACAGCGGGGACAGGTCACGGGTATGTGGAAGACGACCAGACCTGATCACCTCACATTGTCGATCCTGACCATCGTTATCATCTCTCTCCCCGCTTCTCCTTGTCATACAGCTCCGCGGGGTCGCTGCTTAAACCAAGGTTTTAAAACCAGATTTCTATCCTGTGGGCCAAGTTCCCGTGCTCGGGGGAACCTCATACGCTGTGTGTATGTGCCTCTCCACTATCATTGCTATGGTTACGTTGTTGCCCCCTATCGCCGATTTCAGTCTAGCATAAAGCGTGCCAGCGTCACATTCGTAGTCTCTGCAAGGTCGATTAATTGGCAGTGAGTTAAGTAAGGGATTGGTTCGGATAACTCTTGCATTGCCTAATGGCGTATATGTCTCATCGTCATCTGATGAATAAAATTCTATAATGTATGTGTCGCTTGCACTGAAACCCTCAAACTTCAATGCTAAAACTTGTAAATTATTTGGGGAATCACCGAAGTCAAATGTACCCCTGGGGATCAGACTCAGATAATCCCCAAATACATTTTCTCCTATACCAGCAACGGGATTTAAGACCTCTGCGGGATTATCGGGGTATGATCTGGGTCGGTTGATCATATCATGCTTGAGTATGCCTCTGTCACGTCTCGCAGCGACGAGGCTGTCTTTGTCCGTGTCGAATCCAGAGCCTTTGATCTGTTGAGGGAACTTGTCTAAACTCATGTTTTCACCCTACCAGTCTGGTTCAACCCACACATTCAGGGCACCCGACGTTGGTGCTTCTGCACATGTGGCCACGATCCTAATGAACGGGAAATAGTCGGAGAATGTATCGTATAGCGCTTTGCTCATACTGGCCGCTGCGCTCATGGCCTCGCCAAGGTCAACAGGATCGGTGAACGCCTCGTCCACGCTTCCTTGAAGCTGTAGGCTGCACGCCTTGTTGAGGCCGTTCTTATAGATGATGGACTTCATAATGCCTGTCGCATTCATCTGATCCAACGTGTAGCTTGTGCTACTGTGATCCTCCGTGTCTCGGATTGCTTCGTCGTCAAATACTTTCATCTTCTTTTCTCCTTTTGTCTAGTCATATTTGACGCTTGAGTTTGAATGGAGAGCTGCAGGATGTCGCCCCTGCTGCGCCCCCCTAAATTCCTCATCTAGGTGGGTTGTCATGTGCAGGACTGCTCCTCGCAGTCGTATGATCTGGGTTCTTCTCTCTGTCGAGGGCGAATTTTAATCCCTATAAAACGGGTGGACCTGAGCACTGAGTCTGAGAGCCCACACCCTCTAAAATGGGGCTCTCAAGTGCATATCATATCGATGGCGTCGTCTAATACTAGCATTGGCTCAAGCCACTGGCGAATTATGTAGGCGTCGTATCCAGCCTTCTCATCACGGTACTTCGCAGCTTCGGTGGGGCCGTCCCCGAGTATCATTGCTGGTGCGGGGCGGCTGCCTACGATGGGGCCCTTGGTCGAGGTTGGAGTCTCAGTCAGGCTCCAGTCCACTAAGATCTCGATTGTCGGCCACCCTGGCAGCGTGAAGTTCCCGCCCGTGGGTGCAAGTCTCAGTATTCCCTGGTGGACGAGTTCGCCGATCCAGGTGTTAGTGATGAACTTGCTCCAGATTGTCGGGTGCATGGCCATGAAGTCGGGTGGGTAGCCCTTGCCGGCGATGTAGGCGATGCTTGCTTGGATGGCGAGCATCGGGTTGGTGTCGCTGACGCCGCTAGTGACGGCGCCCCAGTCGCTGTAGACGGTGCCGCCCACCTTCTCGGAGGCTGTCTCCAGTTCCTCGGCAACCTGCTTGTTCTCCATTCGCGCCAAGTCCCGGGCGGCGTCGGAGACGTGCAGGCCTAGTATGTCGTGGGCTGCCTTCTTCCCTGCCTCGTCTGAGATGACGACGTGAACCACGTTCTTCCATAGATCGAAGTCCGCGGAGGTGTATGCTTCGGCTGCGATCTCCGCCTCTACCATAGGCGGAACCTTCTCCTGTCCAGTTAGTGAGGTTGCGATGTCGACCCTTGCGGTGAGTTTGTCCATCCTGACGGGCCGGCATAGAGGCCGTAGCTTGTACTGGACCCTTGCGAGTCCGAGCACCTCGTCGAGGATGGTGACGGCTTCGATGTCTGCGATGTCGCTGGGCATGACTACGCCTGCGGCCTCGAAGACCCCGCTTTTGGGCTGCTTGTAGTATTTGCCGTCCAAGGCGGACCTGTAGACTCTAGGTAGATCCATCTTAACCGACAACTCCTAGCAGCATCTTCTGCGTGACATCGGCGTCTGTGCTGACCTCTGTTGCGACGCCGACGATCCCGGCGTTGACGTCGAGGGCGGTCTGTATTCCAGCTTCGATGGTGCTCGTGTAGTACGTAGATACCCCGCCTGTCGGGGGGTCGCCCTTCACGAATTTGGTGACCTCGCCTGCGGTTCCTGAGATCATCAGCTTGTCGCCCTTCTGGGCCAGTCCTGCCTGCGAGATCTTCTGGGCTTCGACGAAGCCGGTGACCACGCACTCGATGTCGTGATCTCTTCCAGCTGCCTCTTCGGTGGCGTAGACGTGGGCTACGAGGGCCATCATCACCTTCTCGGCGACTGCGAGGGCTGCGGTGGCTGCGACGATCCCGTTGCCGGAGCCGTCGTCACATACCAGCTCGCCCTTCTCGATGTCCTCGCTTGACTTGACGGTGAAGGTCTCGATGGATAGTAGGGCCTCCTTGAGGACTTGTCCTACGGCCATTACTCCTTCGCCTCCCTAGTGCGGGGCTCGAATCCAAGCCTGTCCCGCATGTCGTCTACGGCTGCATCGAACTCCGTCCTGTCGTCCTGGGTATACTTCGTCTTGGGACCGGTCGGCTTTATCTTCTCCAGTTTCACGGCGATCCCCCCTGCGTCCAAGGTGAGCATTGCGAGGGTTTTGTCATCGAAGCCGGCCAGTCGCTCCTTCTCTGCTTTCTGGTCTTTCTCCTTGACCAGGTCGGCCTTGAGTCTGGCTTCCAGGGCTGCGGCGACGTGTTCGGCGTGCCGCTCGTCCTCCATGAATTTCACCTTCGCCTCGAGTTCCTTGTACTTGGGGTCCTCTTCGACATCGTCCTTCGGGTCGTCGTCCTTGGGGTCGTCGGCGGGCTTCTCCAGCCCAGCCTTGAGATCTTCGTGTTCCTTTTTGAGTTCCGTGTAGTTAGCTGTGAGTGTTTCCACTTCTAGCTTGAGCTCTGCTATCTGCTCTTGCATTTTCCTTTTTTCCTCGGGATTAAGGCTCCCTGGGGCCTGTCCATTGGACTGTGATTCGTAGAAGCTCGCGCACAGCTCTAGGGGGGCGACAACCGCCTCCCCTGGCTGGCCGGCGAAGTTCATGAAGCCGGCTTGTGGGAATGCTGGCACGTCTACGAAGTCTACTGTTTGGAATTTGAAACTCTCTATGACCTGGTTGCCTTTCTTGGATGACTCCTTGTAGGAGTCGATGACCACCGATATGGGTCCCCAGTCCCCACGCCTGAGATTCTCGAGAACCACGTTGTCCTTGATCTCCGCCGTGGCGAGGGCGTACCCGTTGGGCTTGTTGAATGATACCCACTCCCCCACGGGGATCGCCTCTTTGCGATAATGTTCGTCGATCTTGTAGCCCGGGCCACATCCTATTGACTTTCCGAGGAGGGAGGGTAGCGCTTCCTCGAGGGCCTTGTCGGTGACGCCCCACTTGAGCCTGTTGGGGCTCGTGTTCATCAAGTAGAAGGTAGCCAGGTTCTTCTCGTCGCCTGTCTTGATGCTGTGCATGGTCGCCAGGAAGGTCTTCTCGTCGAGCCCGTCGACGGCTGCGGCCTTCTTGGCTTTCCTCCATGCGTCATAGGCTATCGCTATGTTCTGGTCGTTAGGGCGCTTCGGGTTTTCACGGTGTAGAAAACTGATGCACCTTGAGATGAAGTCCTCTTTAGACTCGTTCTTTCCAGGTTTTGGCACAGGCACTTTCACTCGCCTCTCTAGGGTGTTTTTTCGGTCTTCTTGGTCTTCTTCTTCCTTGGCTTTATTACCCTGACCTTGACGAAGCCTGACTCCTTGAGGAGCTTCTCGGCTACGTCGGGTGTGACCTTCTCTCTGTCCCCGGGGCGCCACATGCGCCTGGGGGTGAGTGTTCCCTTAGGGCCTATGCCCTGATATTTCACGGTTACCTTTTCCATTTAGCTAACCTCAATTAATTTCTCTGAGAGGGCCGCTCCGACCTCCTCTTGGCTGGGCCACTCGTTGCACAGCCACTCCCTGGCTTTCAGGCCCAGCTCGTGGCACTCGTCGACGTCGATGGTTTCAATGACCTTGTGCCACTGCTCGACGTCGTGCGGGATCTCCCAGCCGAAGACTGGGAGCTCAGGTGGGTGCGCCTGGGGCGTCACCATGACGGGGCGCCCGGAGGCATACGCCTCGAGCAGCATGTTCGGGCAGCCCTCCGTGTAGCTGGGGAGCACGACGACGCTGATCCGAGTGTAGAACGTCGGCATCTCCTCTTGGAGGAGCTCGCCTATGTAGTGGCAGTTGTCGGGGAAGCGGAAGTCCTCCATCTGCAGGTGGCCCGCTACCCTGTACTTGGTCCCGGGAGTGTAATTTATCAGCTTCTGCAGGAAGTCCATTCCCTTCTCGGGGCTTATGCGGCCACCGTAGCCCAGCGTCAGCTCGTCAGGCTGCGGTGCGACTGTGAAGTTCTCGAGGTCGACGCTGAGCGGGATCTCCTCGGTTATTCGGGACTTGTCCTTGACCCTGCCGAGAACCATCTCTCTGAGGACGCTGCTGACGGGAATTATGAGGTCGAAGTTGTTCAGGGTCAGGTCGTCGATGGCGTCCTGGTACATCTTCTCCTGGGGGGTGAAGAGGCGTTTGCGGACGAAGGCTCCGTCTCCGTTCAGCCGCATAACGACGGGCTTCTTGGCCAGGGACGCTATGATGATGTCGAGGAGCTGGAAGTGAGGTCCGCCGCTGAAGGTGTAGAGGACGTCGAAGTCTCCGATCTCGATGAGGGTTTTCGTTGCGTCCTTCAGGATGTTTGCGATGCTGTTGAGATTTCCGATTTCAGGAATCTTGGTGAAGGTGGCCCACGTGTCTTCTGGTTCCTCTCCTCTGAAGTAGGTAACCTCGAGGTCGTGGAAGTCCGCCAGAGGCTTCAGCTCTGCCCTGAGCCGGCCGAGTTTCCTGTCGTTCAGCACCCAGGCGGGGAATAGCAGGCGTAGCCTCATTTCAAGTTCTCCAGGACTCTGCGGACCACCTTGTCCCATGTGTGCTCCAGGGCTTGTGATCGGACGTAGTCGACGTCGGGCTCCCTGGCCAAGATCTCGAGGAGTTCCTCCTTGGTCTCCCAGAGGGCGTGGGGCATGAGGAAGGGCCAGGACCTTCTCTCGTTGAGGTCCTCGTGGAGGACTAGGCGGGCTCCGCAGGTTATGGCCTCGATGTTGGTGAGCCCGAAGTTGCCGATCTGCGTGGTGACGTGGAAGTGACTTGCTCTGAAGGCCTCGATCATCTCGGGCCACATGGCCCTCCCTTGATTATAGGCTTTTATAGGCTGCAGGATCCTGAGGCCGCTCTCGGCGAGGGCCTCCTGGATGCAGCGGTATATCCAGTCGTGGGCTCCTCCGTACCATTTCCATGGATAGGAATCGACGAAGACCGTCTTCTCCTCCTGGTCGGGATAGAAGAGGTCGGGGTATGCTGCGTATCCGACCCAGCGGTATTTATCGCTTGAGTCCTTGTAGGGTGGGACGACGTTCAGGATCCTGTCGAAGTGCTGGTCCCAGCCACTGAATGATGCGTCGAGCCAGAGGGCTAGTATCCCCTGTGTGGCCTCTCTCAGCATGGCCTTGTATTCGGGGTTGTCTCGGACCTTGGCCATGGCCACGGCGGAGATGACGATTGTGTGGTCGGCCTGGGGCGCCTCGTCCCCGTGGTCCCGGACCATGTTGATCTCGTGGCCCAGGCTGAGCAGGGCACGTCTCAGGCTGTAGGCGATGACGTGGTTGTAGGAGTAGAACTTCTCGACGTCGAAAATCTCGTCCAGATTGCTGATCAAGTTTATAATTACCATGAGGCGTATTTTCCTTCTTTAGGGTACGATTTGAACCGTACACCGTGACGTCTGAGCTCGTTCCGCAGCCTCTCGGTGACGTCTGAGACTGGGCCCGTGATCTTCTTGTCTCTGAGCCTGAAGAAGGTCTCCTCCTGATGGGTGACGAGGATGACGTCCGTGGCGTCGACGTACTCTGCCGAGATCTTGGCGATACGCTTGTTGAAGTTGTTAAGGAAGACCATCATCTGGACCCGCTTGTCCGTGAGCCTCTTGGGGTAGATCTTCTCCTTGATCACTCGAGCAGGGACGCCCAGGGCCAGGCAGCCAGGGGGGAGGGACTTGGTCACAACTGAGCCCGCACCGACGACGGTGTCCGGTCCGATGGTGACGCCTGGGAGCACCGTGGCCCCTGGGATCCAGACCCGGCTGCCGATGTTTATCCGCGCGTAGTCCACGGGGAAGCCGTCCAGGAAGCTCAGATAGGCCCCGTGGGTGTAGAGTTTCGTGTCGGTCCCCAAGCCTACCTCGTCACCGATGTCCACGGATCTGGCCGTGTTGATGAAGACGCCCCTGCCCAGGTGGCCCCAGTATCCGATCTTCAGCGAGCTCAGCTTCTCGAAGCAGCTGCCTCCTCCGATTTGGATGTACCTGTCGCTCCAGAACTCGGTGCCGAGCTCGATGTCTCGACCTTCGATTATGGCGTGGTCTCCTATGACGCTCCTGGGGCCTATCTCGAGGCGCTCTGAGACGTTAATGGTGACGTTCTTGCCGAAGCGTACATCTTCCCCGACAATGATCTCGCCCTCTCCTTCGTTGACCCACGGCTCGAGGATTCTCATCGGTCTGTCATCCTCCATATCTCGAAGGCCTCAGCGTAGAGCGTAGATACTTGGCAACCTCTGTATCTGGCAATGGCCTCCACGATCTCCGGTGTGAAGTAGGTCCGACGGGTCTGGGTTTTGTAGATGTTGAGTAGCCTGAGTTTGGCGACCATTTCTTCGTGGGATAGGGCGACGTAGAGGTTGGGCGTGAAGTGGATGGTGCTCCTCATGATCTCTCCGCTGAGCAACGTGGCGCTGTCCCTGAAGATGGTCTTGCAGGCGCTGGCCACAGCTCGATGATCCTGGTGTAGGTCATTTATTGAGGGGCAGATGATGACGTCCGGGTTGAAGCTTCTCTTCCAAGCGTGTAGAAGGTCACGGATCTGCTGTATGCTGTTCTCGAGGATGTCCCTGGGGAAGTTGTGGTTTATGGCCTCTTCGACTTTGAGGGCTTTCATGGATGCCTGGTATTCCTCCAGGATCCCCTCGTTGAGTGGGTCCTCGAGGCAGGGGGCGAATATGACGCTGCTGACTGTCTCTGTCTTGCCCCGATACTTGGATATGGTGCCCCCACACATGACCTCTATATCGTCTGGATGAGCTCCGATCAGTAGGACTCTCTTGTTTTTCAGCATACCTTCTCCTCCAGGACGAGAAGCGGCCTGTCTTGGAGAGCGCCAATGCCCTGCGTGAGGAGCTTCATGCCGGTTGCCTCCTCGAGGAAGTAGACGAGGCCCACGGGCGTGAAGGCCCAGGTGTCCTTTCGATCCTTGTCCAGCCACTTGACTCCTGCCGAGGCGATAGGCATCTCCACGACGAGCCGCTTGCAGTTGCCCCGCAGGATCCCGAGGTTCTCCTTGAGCTGCTCGGTTCCATTGGCCAGGATGTCGTGGTGGAGCACTGAGAGAAATATTATGTTGTCGAATTTGCGGCCTCTGAGTTCGTGCTGCCAGTACCCCTCTATGAAGTCCATCTCGACGTTCTTGATGGTGGCCAGATAGCGGGCGACGGCGATCCTCTTTTTACTGGGTTCGAGCCCGGTGACTTTGAAGCCTGCCCTGGTGAGGCCTCTGCTGAAGAAGCCGGTGGAGCAGCCGACGTCGCAGACGGTCCCGGGGACCAGGGCCCCGTCTAGGAGGAATTTGAAGCGGGTTTTACTGTCAGGTCTCCAGGTATTCCAGCCTTCGACCCGGGGGTCGTGGAGGGGCTGGTATAGGTTCTTCCCGCTGTTGATCTCCTCGAGGGTTTCGGCTAGTGGGAAGTCTCCCCTCTGGTTGGGGTCCGGGTGGTGGTGGCTGACGACGCAGTTCATGTCGGCCTCGAGGCCAGGTACTTCATGATGCTGGAGCCGGTGGAAGCCGTCATAGGTGCAGACTTGTCCGGTGTCCTTCTCGAAGTAGATGGAGATTGGGCTACCGTCGTATCCCTTCTCCTTGAGGCTGTGGTAGAGCTTTATGACGTCTCTCTGCCTTGAGAGGATGCAGGCCTCGAGCTCGGTGCCGACTAGGCCTTCGCAGCCGTACCACCAGTCCCCTCGGCCGACCACCTTGTGGCCCCATTGGACGAGCGGGGACTCCCGGAGGTCCTCGCCCTGGAGGTAGAGATCCAGGGTCTTTGTGATCATCTCTTCCCGGTAGTCCGTGGGGAGCAGCCGACTTGAGATCGTATAACTCAGCTAATTTCACCTATCTATGGGTTGCATTTATGGGTCAGCCAGGCCGAGGTTTTCTTGGCCGTTCTCGATTGCTTCCTATTGTGCGGCTTGCGCACTCTGAGATGGATCCTTCTTCCACATATCGGACATTTTCTATATCCCAATTCATTCGCCAGCGCATGACCCCGGAGGGAGCGAACCTCCCCTCTCAGGGTTTATGCACTCATCTGGCGAGCACTCCATCTGGGACTGTCCCGGGTATGCGTAGAAGAATCATTCTGGTGGCCCTGTCGATCAACCCGTAGTCTTCCTTGCTACACAAACTTTCGCCGTTCCAACCACAGTGCCCACATGGGAACCCAGCAGTCAGCTTGTCACACTGAGGACAGCTGTCAACGGCTATTCCACGTTTTCTGTCTACCAAGTTTCGGTCAACCTCATCTGTCTGAGGAATTTGGGCTCCGTGAAGATAATCTCCCACTGGCACCGGCAGCCCGCATGGACCGGCATCGGGGGCATGAACCAGGTCTTGTAGTAGTAGCCGTTTCTACCGCCTCGAGAGTAACGTCGACACTGTTCGCAGACCCAGGCGTCGCCCATGTCCCTCCAGCGCAGCCAGAGGGCTCCGTGTGCGTCGCCGATGATCTTGAAGGCGTTGTTGACGACTTTGTAGGCGAAGAACTGGGCGAGGCTGTCGATTCGTCGGAGGATCCCGACGTCGGATCTCCAGTAGTCCTCGATGGAGGCTCTCCGTATGCGGGTTCTCTTCTCGAAGACCCTATGCTCTAAACATGTCGTCGACAATACGGGCCCACAGCCTCTTGGACTCCTTGAAGGGGATCTGGATGCCAGGCTCCTCGCCTGTTATGGCCTT
>Ga0209977_10000285_pt1 | contig 19920 bp, 33 predicted proteins | sample SumtaG_2_FD_183113 | JGI IMG/M metagenome (GOLD analysis project Ga0209977, IMG submission 183113) | Deep subsurface microbial communities from Indian Ocean to uncover new lineages of life (NeLLi) - Sumatra_00607 metaG (SPAdes) (version 2) | ecosystem: Environmental > Aquatic > Marine > Oceanic...
TGTTGGATGGCGATGCCAAATATCAACAGTTCGCGGTGCCACCTGATGATGCACAGTTTTTGCAAACACGCGAATTCAGTGTTGACGAAGTTGGTCGCATGTTCCGGTTGCCGTTGCATTTCCTGAACAAAATGGGCCAAGCAACTTTTAACAATCTTGAAATGATGGGAACGCACTTCGTTCAGTTCACAATGATGCCGTGGATTATTCGGTGGGAACAGGAATTGACACGCAAGTTGCTTTCGAAAGAAGACATCGCGAACGGATTGGTTTTCAAATTCAATGTTGCTGCACTGATCCGTGGCGACATCAAGACACGTTCCGAAGTTCACGCAAAGGGCATTCAAAACGGTTGGGTGACGCGCAACGAAGTTCGCGCATTGGAAGACATGAACCCGTTGGATGGTTTGGATGATCCACTTGTGCCGCTGAATTTGAAAGTGGTTGGCGACGACGACGACGATGGCGACGACAATGCCACCGATGCGCTTGCACGCATGTTCGTGTTGGCAAAAGCAGCAGCAGAACGGTGCGCGAACAAAGAAGCAATTCAGTTGCGCAGGATATTCGCCAAGGCACCTGACGACGCGAAATTAGCGGAAGCGTTGGAAACTTTCTATAATTCGCACCGCGAAATGGTCAAAGTGAATTTGGCATTCACCGATCAGGCCGCAGAACAATATTGCATCGATCACGGTTTGGAAATATTCGATGCGCGCAACACCGATCAATTCGAAGACGTGTTGATGCGGTGGCAAACCGAAGGTGCCGCAGAAATCGCGACAAAGATATTGGAAGCAACAGAATAATGCCGTGCAAGGAATGTGCAAACGGAAAATGGAAATGGGGTGAACGTGGCCGCTGCATTTATAATTCGAAAGCAGAATGTGAAGCAGCAAACGAAGGCAAAGCAAGTGAGGCAAACGAAATGAACAAATCGACACCGGATGGATACGAATGCAGGAATTATCCCGGCAATGTTGAACTGCGACAATCTGACGATGGTGCAGCAACGATTGTTGGCCTTGCTGCCGTGTTCGATTCGCTTTCCGAAAACCTTGGTGGATTTCGTGAACAAATCATGCCGGGTGCATTCGACGATGCTGACATGACCGATGTGCGTGGCCTGTTCAATCACGATCCGAACTTTGTGCTTGGCAGAACACGCAGTGACACGCTTGATTTGGAAATCACAAGCAAAGGATTGCGATTCGAAATTGAATTGCCTGACACGCAAACGATTCGCGATTTGGTATTGGAACCGATCAAACGCGGTGACGTGGATCAAGCAAGTTTCGGTTTCATCGTTGCACCGGGTGGTGCGACGTTCGATGAAAACGAAGACGGTGTGTTGATTCGCACGATCACCAAGTTCATGCGCATTTTCGATGTGTCGCCTGTGACGTTCCCTGCATTCCAAGACACCGCAGTTGGCGAAGCATCGTTCCGCAGTTTTCAGGAACACCAACAGGATGTTGCAGCAGAATTCGAACAGCAGCAAAGCGACAAGGTTGCACGCGAATCATTCCTGCGATCAACACAAGTGCCGCTGAAATAGAATGGGCGAAATCAATGTCATTGTTGGGCCACCGTGTGCCGGAAAATCGACACACGTTTCGCGGTCAAAGATCGACGGTGACATTGTTATCGATCACGATGCAATCAGCGTGGCAATCGGATCGAAGACGACACACAACGCAGTTGGCAGCATCCGAAAGGTTGCATTGGTCATGCGGTGGCGCGCAGTTGATGAAATCTTGCGTGGCATTGAAGACAAAGCATGGATCATTCACACCAAACCAAGTGAAACGGTTGTGAATCGATACAGGGAAGCAGGCGCAACATTCACTGTGCTTGATCCTGGCAAAGACATTTGTTTGCAACGCGCAAAAGAAACTGAACGTGGCCCGTTGTGTGAACAAATCATCACTGAATGGTATGACGATCCACCATCGGTGACGGAATGAAAATCAATTTCCGGTTTGCATCCTATGATGTGAAGCGAAACAACCGGGTGCCTATGCAACAGAGTTTCGCACACACGATTGAAAAGGGGTTTTTCAAATGAAAGAACTTCGCAATAAGTTGGGCAACGTCGCAAAAGAAATGCGCGACTTGCACGAAACTGCCGAAAGCGAAGACCGGGGATTTTCTGCGGAAGAATTGCAAACGTGGAACAATCTGTTGGCCACATACGAAGACTTGGAAAAGCGCATTGAAGCGAAAGAACGCATTCAGCGCATGGAATCGTCTTCGATTGGTCAACTTGGTGGTGACATTCCCGATCTTGCTGCGCACGACGACGACGACGATGGCAACGAACCGGAAGTTCGTTCGCTTGCCGAAGGGCGCGGTTTGGATTCTTACAACGATGCATACATGAAGTATTTGCGCGAAGGTTCGCAATCACTGAATGTTGAACAACGCGATTTGCTGCATCGTTATCAAGCGGAAATGGAAACACGTGCGCAAGGCATCGCGACTGATGCCGCAGGTGGTTTCACAGTGCCGGAAGGTTTCGCAGGTTTCATCACCGAAACCATGCAAGACTTTTCCGGTTTGCTGAATGCCGCGAATCCATCCGGTGCAGGTGGCCCGATGTTGCTGCGTACAGCAAGCGGCAATCTGATTCCGTATCCAACCAATGACGACACCGCGAATGCGGGTGCGATCCTTGCGGAAAATACACAAGTCGGTGAACAAGACTTTGTGTTTGGCGCACGGAACCTGACCGCGTTCATGTACACGTCATTATTGGTTCGCGTGTCATTGCAGTTGCTTCAAGACGAAGCAGTGAACCTGCAAGCGTATCTTGGCAGTCTGCTTGGCAAGCGGATTGGGCGCGCACTGTCACCGCATTTCGCGGTTGGTGCAGGCACAACGGAACCAACGGGCCTTGCAACGGCAGCAACCGATGGTGCAGTTGATATTTCGGTGGGTGCCGGTGTCACATACGACAACCTTGTTGACATGGAACATGCACTTGATCCCGCATATCGACGACGCGGTGCAAGTTGGGTGTTCAATGACAACACGTTGCGCGACCTGAAAAAACTGGTCGATGGCAATTCACGACCGTTGTGGTTGCCTGCGTCATTGGGCAGCATCGCTGACACGTTGGCCAAACCAACGTTGAACGGGTATCCGTATATCGTGGATCAGGGAATGCAAGACCTTGCCATTGGTGATCGACCGATTGCCTTTGGTGATCTTTCCGAATTCATCATTCGTGAAGTGCTTGGCATTAACCTGTTCCGGTTTAACGAACGGTACATGGATTTTCTGCAAATCGGTTTCTTGGCGTTTGCGCGCTTCGATTCCAACCTGATTGACACGCAAGCAGTCGTGACCGACATCGCGGTTGCTTAATCAGGAAACGAACGGGGGCGACGACGATTTGAAACGTGTCTTTTGACGGGTTTTGCCTTTTCGTGTCGGTTGTCGTCGCCCCTTTTTTTGGAGTTTGTGAATCATGGGCCAAAGAATCAAAGTTAAGTTTTTGAAAAACTACATCGCACCCGTTGGTGCAGGCATCGCAGGGCAAAAGGATTCATACAAAGTTCTTGCGGTCACGGATCAACTGCAAGCGTTGATCGACGATGGAACGTTGGAAGTTGTCGGCAGCACCGAAGCGGCAACACGCGAAACAGCAGTCGTCGAACCACCGGAATCGACAGGCGCAGCGGAAGTGAACCCAGGCAAAGCGCAGCACAAGAAAAAGGGCAAAAAGAAAACAGGTTGAACCATGTCAATCACTGCATTGAAAATCGTCACACCACCACCGATGTTGCCGGTGACGTTGAAAGAAACGAAACGGCATTTGCGGATCAGCAACACTGCGGAAGACGCACATATATCTGATCTAATCAAAGCAGCAACATCATGGGCCGAACGTGAAACACGACGACGATTCGTTTCACAGGTGGTGACGCTTTCGATGGATCGCTTTCCACGTGCCGGTGAATTCGTGTTTGCGTTTGGTCACAACTTCGAAAACTTTCGTTTTGCCAACGTGAACAACTTCGGCAGGGAAATTGATCCACGAACACGCGACCGGCAGATTTGTTTGCCAGGTGGCGTGACGACTGCGGTCGAAAAAATAGATTACATCGACGAAGCAGGCGCACCGCAAACGTTGACCGGGCCAACATCGACAGCACCCGGCACCGATTATCAGGAAGACTTGACCGACGACGAAGGTGCATTCTTGATGCCACCTGACGACGCGCAATGGCCATCGGTTGATTTGGGTGTTGCGAATGTTGTCGTGATTGAATTCACTGTTGGATATGCCGCGAACAGTGATGGTGTGCCGGAAGACATCAAAGCGGCAATCAAATTTCGTGTCGGTGATCTGTTCAATGTTAGATCGACGACCGATGGCAAAGCAGGTGGCATCGGAACAACCGCATCGATGCTGTTGGAACAACACCGGATTCAAATATTCTGATGGAAACACCACTTGGTGAAATGCGCGAAGCAGTCGCAATCCTGTCACCGGAATTGTTGATCGACGATGCAGGTGGACAAGACACCGTGTACATCGAAAACGATCCGATTTTCGTGTCCATAAGGCCGCTGACAAGCACTGAACAGACGCAATTCGCACAGGTGAACGCTGACATCAGTCATGTGATTTTCGGTCATTACAACGAACTGTGCGACGTGCGTGCCGATGCACGCATTCGGTGGTTGGAATTCAGCGTTGATTTCGACATCGCAGGGCAACCGATCAACGATCCGCAACGTGCATTCACAAAACTGACTGCGATCAGACGGTTCAACGGTTAAGCATGGCAGAAACAATCAAACTTGAAGGATTGAAAGAACTTGACCGCAAGTTGGCCAAGATGGAAACCAAGGTTGGTTTCAAAACGTTGCGATCTGCAATGATGGAATCAGCGAAACCGACTTTTCAAGCAGCAAAAAGAAACGCGCAAGGAACAGGCATCAAGGGATTTGATGCGGGTGCAACTGCCGCAGCAATGGGCAGGTTCACAAAAAAGATAAACAACAAACGTGTTCAACTTTTCATCGGGCCAAAAAACAAATCGAAAAAAGCATTGAACCTGTGGAATGCAAAACACGGTGGCAACGCAAAGCGATTGAATCATTTTCACTTGGTGGAATTCGGATCGATCAAAGGGCCAGCACAACCGTTCATGCGACCGGCATTTGAAGCAACAAAACTTAGAATGGCGCGGGATTTCGGCAAGATACTTGCACGACAAATTGAAAAGGTTGGTCGCAGTGCTGCACGTTGACTTGTATGCATACTTGAAAGACACGACGCAAATTGCTGATTTGTTTGGCAGCAGGATTTTCCACGAATGGAATCCGCAGGCGAATGATGAATGGCCAACGCTTGTGTTTTCCTTGACGACACAAAACGAATTGGCCGAAGACATGGAAGCACCGGGCGACGACAAGATCGATCAATCGAATTACCAGTTCGACATTTATGGTCGCAAGTCGAAAGCGACAGTCGAAGCAGCAAAGACGTTCGACGATGTATTTCGAAACTTTAGAGGTACAATGGGCGCGACTCGGATTCAACGAATCGAATTGACCAGCAATGCGCATCTTGGCGAAATCGTTGGTGACAAAACAGTTCGACGTGTGAGTTTGGATTACGCAATTTTTCACAACGCATAGAGGGTAAACAGATGGCGAAGGTACTTAGCAAATCCCGGCTATACATCGGACAAGGCATAGCGCCTGGGGTGTTGCCGGGTGCCGATGTATTCGACCGAATCGGGAACATTTCAGCAGCGACCGGGCCGGAACTTAGCAAAGACGACATCGAACACACCGACATGGATTCCACCATCAAGGAATTTTTCGGTGATCTTGCAAATCCCGGTTCAGTCAGTTTCACAGCGAATCGGAATTTCGGTGATGCCGGTCAAATTGCGGCACGTGCGGATGCGCAAGCGCAAACGCAACGGAATGTGCGGATCGAACGCATTGATCCTGCCGACGATTCGGTTTTGGAAACAGTCGATTTCGTTGGGGAAGTCATGGAATGGTCAGAAGACAGCACGCAAGCGGCACCATTCACCGTGACCGGGCGAATCAAAATCAGTGGTGCGTTGACGTTCAGTTGATCGCTGCATAACACAGGGGAATCGAAATGACAGATTTGGTCGTGACTGCGGCGAATGTGCTTGAAGGCACTGCCGCAAGAAAACAGACGGGCGTTGCCGGTGCAACAATCGCGCAAGGGCAAGCAGTCTATATTGACACTGCCGGTCAGTTGCAAGCGGCACTGAAAGGTGTTGATTCGGCAAGCGCAGCAGCAGTCGGTGTCGCATTAAGCGCAGCGGAAGCGGGGCAACCTGTTGTGTATCAATCCGGTGGTGAAATCGATGTCGGTGCAACGTTGGCAGTTGGTGAAACATATGTCGTCGGTGCAGCAGCAGGTGGCATCGCGCCCGTTGCGGATGTGATCGCAACAGAGTTTACAACCGTCCTGGGTGTTGCAACTGCCGCAGGTGTTCTGAAAATGGGCATCTTGCAAAGTGGTGTTGCACACGCTTGATCGTTTGCAAACCGATGCCGGGATTTGTTGCGGGTAATCTCCAACGCAGCAAGTTCCGGCATCACACGATGGAGACACAATGAGCAAAACAGACACGAAAAACAAACCATTACAATTCGGTGATTTGATCGCTGATTCGGAACCGCGAACAAAGGAAATCGCACTTGGTGACAACGTTGTGATCGTGCGCGAACTGACTGGCCGCGAAAGATTCGAAGCAAGCACGAAAGCGGAAGACAAAAACCAATGGGAAACAATGTTGTGGTTGGTCAATCTTGGAATCGTTGCACCGAAACCGGAATCGCTGAAAGAATTGGAAAAGATCAAACCGGAATGGGTGCAGAAACTTTCTGCCGGAATCATGGAACTGTCAGGCATGTCGCTTGACGAAGCGGAAGACGCGGAAAAAGAGTCAGCGGCAGTGATCGATATTGGTGGTTCATAGCGCGGGATTTGTCATGCACTGTTCGCGAAGCACAAGCGCGATTGACAAGCAGGGAATATACGGAATGGATTGCGTTTTATAAGTCTTTTCCGTGGGACTATGGCGCAGCATTGATCGTGACGACCATCACGAACATGCTGCGTTCAGAAGACACCGACGCAAAACAAGTTGGTGATTTCATGCCTGCTGATTTTGAACCTGTCGATCCGGTTGTCGGTATGTGGGATCATTTGCGGAAGGTAAGCAAGAAACAGGATTCGAAGCATGGCAAACATTAGCACCCTGACTGTTTCGCTTGTCGCTGATACCGCGAAATTCGTCAATGGATTAAAGAAAAGTCGCAAGGGTGCGAACAACTTTTCGAAAGCAATCAAGGGTGCATTCAAAATCGCTGCGACCGCAGCGGCAGCACTTGGAACTGCGCTTGTTGCGCTGACAGTTCAATCGCTGAAAAACATCGATGTGCAAGCGAAACTTGCGCAGCGATTAGGATTGACACAAAAAGCATTGGCAGGTTTGACCATTGCTGCCGAATTGACCGGCAACACGCAACAGAACTTGCAACTTGCACTGCAACGATCAACACGACGCATCGCGGAAGCAGCGCAGGGATCAGGCGAAGCAGTCAAGGCATTAAAAGAATTGGGATTGTCTGCGAAAGACCTTGCCAAGCTAACACCTGACGAACAATTTCTTGCACTTGCTGACGCATTCGAAACCGTCGAAGGGCAAAGCAATAAAGTTCGACTCGGATTCAAGTTGTTTGATTCCGAAGGTGTCGGATTGATTAACACATTGAAGTTGGGCCGCGAAGAATTAGAAAAATTCGCACAACTGGCAAGTGATCTTGGTTTGGCGTTGACCGACAACCAAACGAAAGCAGTCGAAGAAGCAAACGACGCAGTTTTGTTGATGAAAAAGTCATTCGCAGGATTGGGCAACCAACTTGCAGCGAAGTTTGCACCGGCAATCACAGCAGGTGCGAATGCAATCGCAGGTTTCGTTCAAAAGATCACCGATGCGTTGCCTGAAATGGCATCGTTCCTGACCAACTTGCTTGGCATCGAACGCAGTTTTGATTCATTCACGCTGCGTGACTTCGATGCAGAAATCGGAACGCTGCAAGGTGAATTGGAAGACTTGCAATTCACATTCAACAATCTGAATCGCATTCGCAAGTCTGCTTTGGATGCAGGCAAAGACCCGTCATTGATTGAAAAACGATTGCGTGCAGTGAACGAAGAAGCATCCCAGGTTGCGAAACGCTTGCAAGAAGCAATCAACAAACGAAATGATTTGTTGCGCAAGGGCGAAGTTCAGAAACCGGCAGGTGGTGGTGGTGGCGACGACGACGAACTAATCCAACTGATCGACATTGCAGCGATCAGACGATTGCGCATGGAAGTCACACCGGAACTTGCAGCGTTCCGAAAAGAACTTGCGAAAACCGAAGCGTTTGGCGCACAAGTTTTTGCATCGACGCGCACACCAATTGAAAATTTCATCATTCAAATGGGCAAGGCACGCAAAGCGTTGAAACTTGGATTCATTCAACCGGAAGACTTCGAACGTTTCCGCGATAATTTGTTGGACAATTTAGTTGGTACTGCTGACGACTTCGAAGACTTCGCAGACAAGATCGATGCGTTTGCCGACGAAGCAGCACGCAACATGCAAGATGCATTTGCCGATTTCTTTTTCGATCCATTCGGTGAAGGTTTGAAAGGCATGGTGAAAGGGATGGCCGATGCGCTTCGACGCATGATTGCGAACCTGATCGCATCCGACATTCTTAATTTCTTGAATCCGCAAGGTGGTGGTGGTTTCTTTGGATTCGTCAAATCGATTTTCGGTCGTCAAATCGGTGGCCCGGTGCAAGCAGGTGTTCCCGTTCGTGTTGGTGAATCAGGGCCGGAAGTCTTCACACCGGGTGCGTCAGGTGCCGTGCGGCCAGTTGGCGACATCAACTTTTCACCGACGACAATCATTCAGGGTGGTGGTGGTCTGGATATAAACAAACTGATTCCGATTTTGGATGAAAACAACCGCAAGGTGAAAGGTGAATTCGTTGACGAACTTCGACGTGGAAAATTCGCATGACAATTTTTGATCTGAACCAAACACCAACAGACGTGACGATGGAAGTTGTCGGCAACACTGGTCTGTTCAAGTCACCGTTGATTGCAAGTGCGCAAACATTGGCACGTTCAACAAAATGGAATGCGAACTATCGATTCAGCAACATGCGCGACGACGACCGTGCCGATTTAATTGGAACGATTGCAGCACTGCGTGGACAAGACAACAGATTGCGCGTGCCTGTGTTCGACAATCCGAAACGCGGTGCATACGGTGGAACGCCCCTTGTCAATGGTGGTGGCCAAACCGGGTTTTCACTGAACATCAAAGATGCGACGTTCAACATCACAAATTGGATTCGCAAGGGTGATTATTTTTCAATCGATGTGAATGGTGAACACGAATTGAAAATGGCGACCGACGATGCAAATTCCGATGGTGCGGGATTGGTCGTGTTGACATTTACACCGCGACTTCGCGCAGCACCGTTGAACGATGCAGTGATATTTGTCGAAGACGGAGTGTTGACGAAACCGCAAGGAATTTTCGTGCTTGCAAATGCCGACACCGGGTGGAGTTCGCGCCCAGGTTTTCCAAGTAAGATTTCGTCAATGCAACTTTCAATGACCGAAGACGTGTTCGCAACGCAATGACAAGCAAACGAAACATTTCTGCATTGAACGAAGGTGCGTTGAACGCACGCGTTGTTCGACCGATCATGTTTTTGCGTTTGGATTTCTTCACAGGTGTTCAGCGATACCACACAGAAATAGGGCCACGTGATGCCGTGCATCCGATTTTCGGCAACGAAACTTACACAGGCATTGGCGATTTTGGTGGCATCACATCGAACATCACTGAATCGATTGCGCAAGCACCGCAAGCAGTTAAGTTTTCACTAACGGGTGTCAAATCAAGTTTGATTTCTGATGCGTTTCTTGACGACTATCATCGACGCGATGCCGAAGCGATGTTTGGTTTCGACGATGAAAACGGTGACTTGATCGATGATCCTGTGATTCTTTGGTCAGGATACATGGACAAAGTTGATATAACTTTGGGCGACCAAACAGGGGAACTGACATTGACGTGCGAATCGCGTGCAACGATTGGTCAACAGGCAAGCGATTTGCGATTCAGTGACGAAGACTTGCAAGCAGCAGTGCCGGGTGATCTTGGTGGCGAATATATTTTTCGCATGGGTGATCTTGTGTTGTCGTGGGGTGGCGATTCAATTCAACAAACCGGATTGGGTGGTGGAAGTGCGTTCACGTCAGGCACGACAAGTGGTGGCACAAGTGGTGGTGACTTGCGGTGAACGTCGAAGCACTTGCGCAATTTCTAAGTGCATCCGCACAACGTCAATTCGTGTTGGGCAAATTCGATTGCGTTTCATTCGTGTTCGAAGGTGTCAACGTTGGTTGGGATCGTGACTTTTTGCAATTCCTTGCATACGACGACAAGCGCAGCGCAGTTGATCGATTGCGTTTTTCGGATGGATTGTATGACGCAGTGTGCGAAGGATTAGGACAAGATTTGCCGATGTGCGAACTTGCGCCCGGTGACATTGCTTGGTTGCCACCATCATGCATCGGTTTGATTATGCCGGATTACATTGCAGTGAAAACGCATCGAACAGTTTTGCGTGTTCCGTTGGATTGTGCAAAATCCGGTTGGAAAACTAACGGAACACAAAACTGATGGCACCTGTAATCCCTTTCCTTGGCGCGGTGTTGTTTGGCACTGCCGCAGGTGCTTCCGCTGCATATGTTTTGGCAGTCAACCTGGCACGCTTCGCAATCCTTTCGCTTGCATCAAAACTTGCCGCACCAAAAATCGATCTGACTGAATCAGCAGCGAACAAAATGCTGACGATCCGCAGCACCGTGCAAGCGCAGTCATTCACGTATGGTCAAGATATGCTTTCAGGGCCGCTGATCTTTGCCAACACAACAGGCGAAAGCAACAAAGAACTGACACGGTTGGTCGCACTGCACGGTCGCGAAATTGACGAAATTTTAGGATTTCGAATCGACGACACGAACATCACGATTGGCATTGACATCGCAGGCACAGCAGGCCCGGTGACAGGTGGCACATTCGATGGTGTCATGGAAATTGACACACGACTTGGCACGCTGACGCAAACCGCGATTGCTGATTTGGTTTCGTTGTATCCGTCACTGTGGCTTGCCGGTTCACATCGCGCACGCGGTTGGTCGCTGCTTTATACGCGCATGACGATTGTTGCAGGGAACAATGCATATCAGAATGGCATTCCACAAAACATGCGTTTTTTCTGCAACGGTCACAGGGTTTACGATCCGCGATTGGACGACACGAACGGTGGCACCGGGCCGCATCGGTTGGCCGATGATACGACTTGGGAATTTTCCGACAATCCTGCGTTGTGTCTTGCTGATTTCTTGCGTTGGGATAATGTCGGATACAGTGAGGTTGACGAACGAATCGATTGGCCGCTTGTGATTATTGCTGCCGATATTTGCGACGAACAGGTTGCCGTGCCGACACCACCGGCATTGCAAAAACGATACACAGTGAATTTCACATTTCTTTCAACCGTTCAGCGTGAGCAAGTCAAAGAAATGTTGGAAACGGCAATGATGGGCCGCACCGTTTTCAGTCAGGGTGTTTGGAAAATGTGGGCAGGCGCACCGTTGGTTGCCGATGTGACGTTGACCGAAGCGAACATGTCAGAAGGTGGTTCATTGCAGGTGCAGGCGACAAGCGGATCAGGGGAACGATACAACCGCGTTCGTGGCAAGCATGTCGATCCGTCACGAAATTACACTGCGAATGCATACCCTGAACAACGCAATGCAGCGTTTGAATTAGCAGACAATGGGCCGAAATATCAGGTGTTCGATGTCAACACTGCGAACACATCATTCGAAGCGCAACGCGATGCAATTTTCAAATTGCGACAATCACGACAACAAAACATCGTTGTGTTCCCAGGCAATTGGTCATGTTTTCGCATTCAACCGGGAACGGTTGTGAATTTGTCGATTGCCGAACTTGGTTTCGTTGATGAACCATTCTTTGTCACCGAATGGTTGTTGAAAACCGATGGATCAGGTGTGCAACTGACGATGATTGCGGATTCCGATTGGACTGATCCTGATATTAGTGATTACACGGTTCGATCACCGACAGGTGAATTGGTTTTTTCGGTTTTTGGTGTTTGTGCATTGACCAGTGCGGAAATTCACAATGAACGCTTCGATCCTGGGCCTTGTTTTTCCGGTGTGCGAATGCAACCGGATGGCGCATTAGAAATTCAATTGGCCAACGGTGCATGGACAACTGCCGGTGTGCCGCCGAATGAATGGATGATCGTGCCGGATGATTATTGGGTGACGGCAACGTTGGATGCAGGAACGTTGACCGGGCCTGACACGACAGTTGGATTGTTGGAACTGGATCAGGTGCGCGCATGGGATTTGGAACGAACAATACTTGGACAAGACGACGCGATCATCACGCTTGACATTGCAGACAACGCAACTGGCCTGCCGGTTTTGTGTTCAGGAACTTTCAGTTTGGAAGCAGTTGTGTTTGCTGACGTTCGATTCCCTGATATTCAAGTCGATCACATTCGCCAGTGGGATGGAATGCAGGTGAACGTTGAAGCAGTTGCGGGAATTCGATTCAACAATCTTGAAGGCATTGACCAACGAGTTGGAAACACTTTCACGGAAATTGCAAAGTGGTGGCACGGTGCCGGATCACCACCACCTTTCATGCAAGCGCGCAATTCGGCAATACTTAGTGGTTCGTGGACGTTTTCTGCTGCCGGTGTCGGTGCTTGGTTTTACATCGACCTTGGCCCTGCTGCCGAAGAATTCGCAGTGGCACACAGTTGGTTCACAGGATTTGGCACCACTTCGATCACGGCGCAGTTTGAATTTCGCGACGAACTTGATCCGTTGGTGATTTTCGACAACTTCACTGTTGTTTGTAATGCAGCGTTGGTGCCGTGACCCGGCATTGCGGTAGAATTAGCACATGAATCAATTGATTTTGGAACGATACTGCTATTCGGAAACAGAAACCGAAGGGCATTTGTGGCTGAATGACGAAGAATTTTTATATACATTGGAACGACCTTGGATTGGTGATGTGCCGGGTGGTTTGCCCTTTGAATCGTGCGTGCCGGATGGTGAATATTCGTTGCGACACCACATCAGGCCGAATGGTGATACGGTGTTCGCGTTGCGAAATCCCGATCTGTCAGTTTTCTACACGAAACAGGAAAGGGGAACACAAGACGGTCGATATTTAATCCTAATTCACCCGGCAAATTGGGTGGAACAGGTGGTTGGTTGTATTGCGCCCGGTGTCGTCAGGACAATTGCGGAAAACAAGCGTATGGTTCGCAACAGTCGTCAAGCAGTCGCGAAAATTATGGATGGCAATTACGATTCGATTTTGATTCGGCCTGACTTGGGAACTGAATAAATGAAACGCGGTTTCATCCGATTGCTTGTGCTGCTGCTTGTCAGTTCACCTGTGGTGTTCGCGTATCAAAACAAAACGTTTTTGTGGACACCACCAACGCAGAACACGGATGGATCACCACTGCTTGATTCCGAAATCAGTGCATACAACATTTTTTGCGCGGAATCAGCAGCAGCAAGCGCAACGTTGCTTGGCACCGTGACGAACACAGGCAACACAAACCAATGGACATCACCTGATGGTTCGTTGCCACCTGGCACTTATGATTGTTTTGCAACCACACTTAGAAATGATGGCGCGGAATCGGGGCGCAGCAATACTGTAAATTTTACTGTACCAGTATCGACACCGGAACCACCAACCGGGTTTTCTGTAACGATCCCATAGTGACACCGGGTGGTTGTGCAACACTTTTTTGAACGGGGGATTCCCAATGAACAAACCATCAAGCACGATTCAGGCCGCAGCAATTTCGGGCGCACTTGCCGCAGTTGCATTCGGATTTTTTGCAGTGTTCGCACCTGAAATGCATAGTCGTGTTCCACCGGGCATGGAAGCAGGAACGGCAGTGCTGATTGGTGTGTTGATTGGATGGCGCAAGAAAGAAAACGTTTTGAAATAGCATGTGGGATCGAATCAAATCGTTTGGTTGGATCACGACGCTTGCAAGCATCGCAACTGCAATCGTGCTTGGATTTGCAGCGGCAAAGTCAGTCAACAAAAAGGCAAGCAGCAAGCGCAAAGAAGCACGCGCAGTTGACATGATGAATTCGGGCATCAGTCGCGAAATTCACAACGGCAAAAAGATGATGGAAGCGGCCAACCGTGACAAAGATGCTGCGCTTGCAGCGGATGTGCGAATGGAAAGTCAACTTGAAAAGATGGGTGCCGCAAATGAAAGTTTGGATGCCATTGCTGATCGTTTTAACAGTCGCAGGTTGCGCGAATCGACCGACAGTTGATGCACCTGATTGGTCGTCACTTTCCGATATAGAAAAAACACCGATCACTGATCCGCGTTCGCTTCCGACGCTGTGCGCAATACCCTGGCAACCAACTGACGTGCATTGTTGGGCCGCACTTGACGCGTTCGACGTGGTTGCAGTCGGCAACACCGAAATTGCGCAGGCAAACGCGGATGCATTGCGCAACACCGAAGGTGCGAACGATGCATTGATTCAAGCAGGGCAGTTGCAGCAACAGTTGTCGGATTTCTACCGCGAATTACTTGCCGATGAAAGGCAAGCAAGATGGATCGACGGTATGATCTACAAATCATTGATCGCTTTGGGTGTCATTGCGGTGGCCTTATGATTATTTTCGACCGGAAAAACTTTCCGTTGTTTTGGTTTGCGTTGATCGCGTTCGTGTTGTGGTGCCTTTGGGGATTGGAAATCGTTCACGCAAGCGACGACGACTGTCGATACAACTGCGACGACGACACACCGACGCAAGCGGAAGCAGACGCGGATGCCGATGCGCGTGCGGATGCCGACGCAGCAGCGGAAGCAGCAGCGGAATCGGAATCACTGTCGGATGCGGAAGCACTTGCAACGAATTCACTTGCGATCACGCATCAAAGACGCGCACCGAACATTTATTTGCACCAAGCAAATCAAGTTGAAGCGTGCGGCAGGGTGTTTGGTATCAGTGGCGCAAACACATCCGGTGGTTGGGCATTAGGTGTGCCGATTCCGCGTTCGTGGACACCAACATGCGACCTTTGGAAAGCATCAAACGAAGCGCAGGAAAACGGACATATATATACAAGCTACATGTTCACCTGTTCGATCAAATCAATTCGCAAAGTGTGGGGCGAATCAACGTGTCAGGAATTCGAACGCATGGCACGAAATGAATTGTTCGCGATGATTGCGGAAGCACCTGCACCACCTGAACCGGAAATGTCGGAACTGTACAATCAAGCAGCACAAGCAGACGAATATTTTTTGGCGCAGGTTGCAGCGGAAGACTATCAACGCGACAAACAAATTGCCGAAGAACAACACGAACTGACCGAACAACGCGTTGCGCAGCAGCAAAACAAAATCGATTCATTGGCACAACGCGAAGCGGAATTGCGAAGGGAAGTTGAACGGTTGCGCATGGAAGCAGCAGCGAAAGCAGCGGAAGACGAAGCACGACGAATCCGACTTGGCGAAGCATTGAAGCAAGCAGCAGTGGTGAAAGAAAATGACACATGAAACACCGAAGTTCATCAAAACGCTTGTCGAAGGTTGGCCAGTATATGCAGTCGTCGGCACTTTCCTGTTGGCGTTTTCCGAACTGTGGATTGATCGCAAGGTTGATGATCGAATCGTCGCGCATGAAACAGGCAAACCATCGCTGACTGCGTTGGACAAAAAGGTTGGTGAAAACGGGGTGCAGTTGGGTGCGTTGTCGGCAGGCCAATTGCGCATCGAAGGGCAGTTGTCCATCCTGACTGAACACCTGCTTGAAAATCAGTGATGCCACCGGGCCGCATTAGCGTCGATCTAACGCACGCCAGTTTGCCCGATCCAATCACATCAGGCCAAAAAAAAAGCCCGACACCGTGCGACAGGCGCACAGCATCGGGCTATTCGGGCCGCTTATAGCCTCACGCAACGGGCGACCGCGAATTCATTTGCGTGATGTCATTTTGACAGGTGTCGGCATCGGAAATTCGATCATATCTTTGCCGGTTCGATCCTTCCACTTGCGCACGGTTTCCAACCAAAAAACCAATGCTGCGTCTTCCAATTCGCGAATTTTTCCATCGTCGCGTTCGATCAATCGAATGTGTCCCTGTTCCTGGGTGCCGGATTCGTTGCGATAATAGTTCACGTAATGAATCCACTTGCGATTGCAGACACCAAGTTGCGCTTGCATTTGATAATCATATGCACGTGACAGTGGTTTGGTGCGTGCGGTTTCAAATGTCGTCGGTGTGCTGCGATATTTGAATTCAACCATTCCATCGGCACCAACGAAACCATCAGGTGAACAACCAAACCAATTGTATTCGTCATGCAGCACGAATCCGGTTTGTTCGATGTCACTGTCGGTTTCGACTTGATACCAACCAATTGCATCACGTTCATATTTCTTGCCCTTCAAAAACCAAGGGGCAACGTCTTTGAAATCGGCAACACCTTCCAAATCCAAAATCAAATTCACCATGTATTCATATCGCCCCTTCGTGTGCTTGCCTGCTAACACTTTGTCGATCATCGATGCAGTCACACGACCTTTGCGCGCCAATTCCCATTCGTCAGTGTTTTGTGTGGTGCAAAGAATTCGCATCACGTTTTGTCCTGCGGTGGTTGCGCTGCTGCTGCTTGCGACATTGCAATTGCCAACATTTGCTGAAACGTTTCAAGCGTTGTCGCAATGCTGTTCAAACTGACTGCGATTGATTCCAATGCCATCAACTGCCGTTTCTTTTCGGTACTCATAACAATTCCCCTTCGTTCCAATATCCGATTTCGCGCATCAATTCTTTGTAGTCAAAATGCTTTCCAAGTGCATCGCGAATGCCGATGTCGTCACCATCGAAATGCAATGTCACACCGTTGTATTGTGTCCAATACGATGGCACCGTGATTCTTTCTTCGACGAACGCAAATCCTTTTTCGGTCATGCGATATAAACCGGAAGACTTTGCACCGTTGATTGGTTCTGCTTCTTTGTTTTTTTCCATCAATTCATATCGACACAACTTGCCATGCACACCTTTCAATTGGTGGTGGTTCTGAATCAAATAATCGCCACAATGCAACCATTCGTCAGGATTCTTTTTGCAGTATCCATAAAGCAAAATTGCCGTGCGTGCCATGCTTGAATTGAATTTGTTGTGATAAACCTTTGCCCATTGGTCACATGCTTTGCAATGTGTTCCAACCTGAATTTCGACCATCAATCGTTCACGATATTGCGCAAGCGATTCGCCAAACAAATCATTCTGTTTCATCGTCGCCACCTTGCCCTGCACGTGCTTTCGATTCCGTCAACTGCTTGTGACTGACGCGCAGCGCACGCAAGGCATCGTCGAAACGATCTTGCGGAATTTCACCATACGAATCGACAAAGAATCGACGTGCTGCCATTGCTTTCAATGTGCGTGATGCATCGTCGCCAAACAATTCGTCGGCAACTGCCCACAAATCATTCAACATTTTTTCATCGTCAACGATCTTGCCAACACGCGCACCTGCGTCGTCTGCTGTTCGTTCTTCGTCTTCTTCGCCTGTTTCAATCATGCTGATTTTCAGCAGCGCATATTTCGTTGCGTATGACAAAGTTTTGCCAGGTGATTTGTCGCCATAATCGTCAGCGTGTGCGACGACACGACAGGTGCGTTTGTCTTCCGCGTTGAATGCGCTTTCGAACGTGACTTCAAACGTCGCCCGGTTCTGCATGATGCGCCTGCCGTTGTCGATCACCTGCCCGGTTTCATGGTCACTTGATTCGACGCATGTCACCCAATGGAAAATGCCTGCTTGCACCATTTTGCTGCGCAGGTATCCGGTGATTTTGTCGTGACTGACTGCCTTGTATTTGCTGCCAACGTCTTTGTCTTTCTGAACGTATCCAACATGATCGCGCAACCACAAAATTCGTTCTGCCAACGTTGCATCACGATCCGGTGTGTCGTCGTCGTGTTCATCGACAACAGCATTGCCATCGTCGTCGATGAATCCTGAATCACCATCGCTGAATTCAGTTTCACCGGGATCATCCATGTCAGTGATTGGTGTCGTGTCTTTTTTCTTTGTCATTATGATTCCCCTGCTGTGTATTGTTGTTCGACTTTTTCCATGTCGAAATCGCACAAGATCAATCGATGAAAGGCAACGTTGTGGTCGCCAATTTCGTCGTCGTCGAAATATTTTTTCGCACGCTTGATGCTGATTTCGCGTTGCTTGCCACGTTCGTCAATCAAGATTCGTCGCTTGTCGTGTTCATATATCAACGTGACCATTGTCATTCCCCTTTGCCATGCGTCTTTTGATATTTGATTGCATCGTTGACATCCGACATTCGTTCCAATGCCAAACGAAGCATTTCGCAACCTTCGTCGATTGCTGTTTGAATGATTTGCGGCACGTCTTCCGGTTCTGCACCATGTTCCTGCGCAATTGTGATTCGAAAACCGACACGCAACACCAACGCATCAATGAATAACTTGGAAAATTCATCACCGATTGGTGCAAGTTTTTGCCTGATAACTTTTTCAGTGTTTTTCAACATCGCATCACCTTGCGTTTGCGTTCAACCATGCAATGAATTCAGGTTTCGTTGTCGGAACATCGATGCGTTCCGTCAACACCAATTCGCGCAATGGAAATTTTTGTTTCCACTGCTTGCAGAACTTCCGAATTTCCGGTTTGTTGGATTTCCATGCAATGACTTTGCCGTGTTCCAAGTCAGCGAATGTCAATTTGTAGATTTTCATTTGTTTTCCTTCGTCACATACCCGCACGACCGCAAAATCATGTTCGCTTTGTCTTTGTCCAAACGCATTGAACGGAAAACGATTTCGCTTGTGTCGTCACTTGATCGATCAATCGCATCGCGAAGTTCCTGCGCTGCTTCCGCATCGATGCGGTGCCGTGTTCCTGTTTCGGGATTTTCAATCGTAATCATTTTGATTTGCTCCAATAAAAAGTGACCCGTTTTGTTTAACTCCAGACGGGCCGAAACTGGCGCGGTTTTTATAACGCGATCCGCTATCGCGAACTTTATTCTTGATGCGGTTGGCCATCCAAACCATCGACCGATTCCGGTGCGATGTATTCACGCTTTGGTGTGCGGTTCATTCCACCATGTGCTGCCCATGCTTTCACCTTGTCAGGGTTGCCCCAACAGTTCCCAGGCATTGCGTTGTGCATGAAGGTTGCCCATTCAAACAGCAAATGACAGTTGACGTGATCTGCATGTGCAGCAGTTCGCGCCAAACTGTTTTCGAAAATTGCTATCAGAAAATCACCTGTGACGATGCCTTGCGTCAAATACAATTCGACACCATCCCACATGTGACCGGGCAAACCTGCACGCACAAATTCGTCTTGCACTTGGTTAGCGTGATGAATCGTTGCCGCTTTCAGTTTCACTTTCATTCTTCGATTCCTTTGGATCGATTTTTTCGACCAGTTCGATGCCAAAATGCACGCGATCCGAAAAGTGTTCGATGCCATCCAAGGCACCGAACACCAAATCGAAATCGTCTTCAACATCGCATTCGATCACGATGCGAAAGACACGCATCATGCAGCAACTTTTTGAAGTGTCGAAATGCGATTCCACTGTGCAGTGTTCAATTGAATGATGTTGTTTCCCATTTCTTCAATCTTGCTTGCACGGTTGTAATCATCGACCTTGTTTACCGTTT
>Ga0209977_10000287_pt1 | contig 19901 bp, 15 predicted proteins | sample SumtaG_2_FD_183113 | JGI IMG/M metagenome (GOLD analysis project Ga0209977, IMG submission 183113) | Deep subsurface microbial communities from Indian Ocean to uncover new lineages of life (NeLLi) - Sumatra_00607 metaG (SPAdes) (version 2) | ecosystem: Environmental > Aquatic > Marine > Oceanic...
TCTGCCGAAAGGCGTCCGACCAACCAAAATCCGTCGCAACCCAGAAACATTAATAAAAACCACAGCTCCTCGCCGCCAACTGTAGCGCTTTGTTAGGTTTTGTTATTATGTTCCAAATTTATTACTAGTTTTCCTTTGGCGTGTCCTTCTCCAAAATGCCGGAGAGCTTCAGGGACCTCACTTAACGGGTAACGTCTGTCTATAACAGGTACTACTTTGCCGGCCTCAAAAAGCTCTTTCATAAAATCCAAACCCTTATTTGGTTTATGCGCCAGGATACCCAGTTTCTTATTCCCTGTCATTGAAATCAATGGTCCCAGGAAGATAGTCTGGAAAATTCGAGCCGAGGAACCTCCGACCATGACATAAATTCCCTTGGGACTTAATGCACGCTTGTAATCGAAAATCGAATGATATGCCGCAACATCAAGAATCAGGTCATAACGCTGCCCACTTTTGGTGAAATCTTCTTGAGTGTAATCAATGACCTGGTCTGCACCAATCGAGCGCAACATGTCCAATTTCCTCGTGCTGTCCACGCCAGTCACTTCAGCCTCGAATGATTTGGCAATCTGCACCGCAAACGTACCCACACCACCACCCGCACCATTAATCAAAACCTTTTGTCCTGGCTGAATCTGTCCTTTATCGCGAAGACCCTGCAGGGCCATGACTGCCGCTTGAGGTACGGCCGCTACTTCCTCGAATGTCATACTGGCTGGTTTCAGCGCTAATGCATTTTCACGAGCACATACATACTCGGCAAAACCGCCCCAACCACACTCGCATAGGTCCCCGAACACCTCATCACCTGGCTGAAACTGCTTTACGTTTCTGCCAACCGCTTCAACCCGCCCCGCTATGTCAGCTCCGAGTATCTTGATTTTTGGTTTTAGAAGCCCAAATAGCAGGCGGTTCACGAACGGCTTACCTCTCAGGAGTTCCCAATCCCATGAATTTATGGATGCCGCATGAACTTTTATCAGTACTTCATTGTCCTTGGGAGTAGGTTTTTCTACCTCTTTGAGCTGAAGAACATCCGGTGATCCGTATCTTTCATATACAATTGCTTTCATAAGTTTCCTCCAAATTTACTTTCATCCGGTCATTTTCAGAATCGTTTACGACAATACATCCTGCAAGCTTGTAAAACCTAACGCCCCCCGCTTAACCGGCGTGCTTTAGCGCGTCAGTGTTCAAGCGGTTGTTATGTGTATTTTTGCATCTTGCTTATTTAGATAGTGTATATAGTTCGTGTACTGTTTTCCAATTTCTTGTTGTAGCAGAAACATTCAATTTTCTTTCAAAAAAACTATTTGTTAATTTAGTTCTTCCATACCCCTTATTACAAAGAATATAGATTTCTCGTCCATCAATAACGAATTCATCTGACTTATCTGTTACCGTCTCAATACCATTTAGTGAAGATTCTAAGGGAGCATCGGATAAAAACGTAACATGGAGTTTTTTTATATCTTCGTTTCTATCTCTTAAAAATGGATTATTTTGGATTATGTTCTGAAATTCATTTAAGGTTCGAATCATCACAGTCACGGGGAAGTTAAGTGTTTGACGGATGGCTTTTTCAATTTGGTTCTTTGATTCAATAAATTCAGTATCATGACATTCAAAAATCACATTGCCGCTTTGTATATAGGTTATTACATTGGAAAAACCTATAGACTCATACAGGGTTTTAAGAGCTTTCATTTTTATTCTTTTTTGCCCGCTCACGTTAATTCCACGAAGCATTGAAATACATTTCATTATTATTTCCATCTACCTTTTTAACTACACATAACATATATTATACAGCCATTTTGCTTGTGCAAATACGGCATTTAGCGCAGTCTATTGCGTTATCCAGTTTGAACGAAGCAGGGGATAACTTATTGAATATAATCCGTTTTGTCGTAACAATCCACTTTTTGCCGTTTATGTTTTGCAGCATTTCTCGCTGTCTAAACGGATGTTACTAATATTACCGGTCAAAATCAATCTCTCTCAGTTTTACAGGCATTGACCTTGCCGTCTTGGGTGTGATATGTCTATTTTAGGACGGCATCTGGTGAAAATCGTGGAAAATTGCGAGGGATTTGTGGCGAGCACCAAAAGGAAATTCTTGTATTTTTTATGCTGAACTCAAAAAAACAGAGGTAAAAACATGACGGACTGGAAAAAAATCCGGAGCGATTTTCCAATCACCAAGAACATAATTTATTTTCATAGCGCAGCGATGTCTCCTTCTCCTATTCCTGTCTTCGACGCCATTCGGAAAGAATACCGCAAGCTCCATACACAAGGAGGTACCCACTGGACGAAGGATTTAAAAAAATTCCGTAAGCTTTGTTCAGAACTGGCGGGAATGATCCACACCAAAGGAGATGATGTCACCTTTGTCCAAAACACCTCATCCGTCATGTCGCTTCTGGCCATGACCTTTAAAAATCATATCCGGAAGCCCTTCAATATTGTCTCGATGGAGGATGAGTTTCCCGCCTCGACGATCGGCTATGAATACCAGGACCTGGATATGCGCTATGTCCAGCCCGTGGAAGCAAGGTACCCGATTGATAACATCCTGAAACTGTCAGACCGGAACACCTTGGCAGTTGTTACTTCACACGTGCAGTACGCTACGGGATTCCGCCAGGATCTGAAAGCTCTTGGCGAAGAACTGAAGAAAAGAGGAATTCTCTTTATCGTCAATGCCACTCAGTCCTTTCCTTTTTTCCCGATTAATGTCAGATCCATGAACATCGATGCGCTCTCTGCTTCGGTTCACAAATGGGGATTCACCGGCCATATCGGGACTCTATTCTACACATCTTCCTTATTTCGGAAAAAATATCCTTCTCCCTGGGCAGGATGGATGTCTGTGGCCTCCGAAGAAGGGAGTCTCATCCACACGGCTAAAAATACTCCCTTCCGTCTTCATGAAACTGCCGAGAGGTACATTATTGGAACATACAACCTGCAGCCTTTATTGGCATTTCAAGCCGCGATAGACTACCTCAAAACAATCGGATTTCAGAATATCCGGACTCGTGTCATGGAATTGACAGATTATCTGATCAGGGGGTTGAAAAAACTGGAAATCAAGATTATCTCACCTGTTGCCAGAAAAAAGGAGCGTTCAGCCATAGTGACATTCACACTCGAAGACAAAAATAAACAATGCATTAAAACTCTTGCTAAAAATAAAATCTTTGTCGGCGCTCGAGGAGAAGGCATCAGAGTATCTGTAAATATCTTCAATAACTTCGAAGATATTGATTGCCTGTTAAAAGTTTTGAAAAGTTTATGATTCCACAGAAGGTAACCAAAGCCGCAGCTGCAGAGCTTATTGTGCGGGATTCTCATGGAAGCGCGCACAATATTCTTCCTGACTAACTCCATCCTGAGGCAGAAATATACCTTTTTAAATATAATTGTGATATATATTTATCTAGCAATTTATTTTTAAGGAGAGGCCTATGAAACGAATTATTTTTTGTGTAATTACAAGCTATGTCTTAGTCATTATGTTTTTAATTCAGGCAACTGCCTCTGAAAGAAGCGTGACAAGCCCAGCGAAAGGTGATATCTGTCCACCTGGCAGAAGTCAAAATATCAACTGGACTGGATACGAAGGCCCTGTGGTAAGGATCGAGCTCTGGCAAAGCGATTCCCGATTAGAAATCATCGAAGAAGCTACCCACAATGACGGCACATACAGTTGGATTGTACCGGACCGAAACCCGGCTCATGACTATTACCTTATGGTGGTTTCGACTTCCGACTCCAACCAATACGCTTTCTCTGAAAAATTCAGTATCTTTAATCCTCAAAAGATCGCTAGCCCTGCGGGCAGTGATATATGGAGTGCAGGCGGCAGTTATGATATCACCTGGTCCGGCTTTACAGGTTCTGCCGTGAAGATCGAAATGAAGAAAGGTGAATCCAGGTATCTCACTCTGAAAGGCACTGCTAATAACATTGGCAAATATAGATGGCGCATCAATCCGAGCTTTTTTGGACGTAAATACATCGTCAGGGTAACTTCTGTTTCTGATCCCTCCCAAACAGCGGAATCAGAACAATTCAGAATTATCCAACCAAGGAAGGTGACCCTGACGGGGGCCTCAAAAAAAGATTCTGAGATCTATGTTGGTGGCATCATTTGGATCGGATGGCAGGGTTTCATCGGCACCTCTGTGAAAATTGACCTGTACCAAGATTCGAAATTTTATGAAACAATTACACGAAGAGCCTCTAACGATGATCCCCAATATCAAAACGAAAAATATAGTTCTAGATGGGAAGTTCCTCGGACCATTTTGGGTTCCAACTTCCACGTCCGGATAACCTCTTATGCCGAGCCATCACAAATCGCTGATTCCGAAACTTTTAGACTTGTCAGCCTGCAAAAGGTAAACAGTCCTAAGAAAGGCGACCGACTGGAGGTAAACAGCACACAGACAATCAAATGGGATGGTTTCATGGGTAGTAATGTAAAGATCGATCTATATAAAGGAGCTTCCCTTAAAAACGTCAAGTACAAAAGTCACATTAAAGTTTCCGCCTTCAACAAAGGCATCTGCGAATGGAAGATACCAGATAGTCTCACCGGCTCTGACTTCCGGATCAAGGTAATTAATGATAAAAATTCCAACGTGTTCGCCTATTCCGAATCCTTTAGTATTATCCGCCCTATGGAGGTTGAACTGCTTCATACTCAGCCCCAAGCCACCCAGCAGACGCAGTACCAGGCAGACAAGAAAGAAATTGAGCGGAAACCCGCTATCCTGCAGAAACTTGAGATAGAAAGTCCGATAAAGGTTACCCGCCCCAGACGTGGCATTAACTGGAAACCAGGCAGCAGCTACAGAATTGTCTGGAAGGGTTTAACTTGTTCAAAGGTGAAGATCGAGCTTCTATTTCACGGAACTTCCCGAAAAATTGTTGTCGTGAGGTCCACCGCCAATGACGGCTCATATGCCTGGAAAGTATTAACGAATATATCCGGTTCTGACTTCCGCATTAAGGTAACTTGCCTCACCGACTCCACAAAAGTCGCATTTTCTGATCCTTTCAATATCCGATAAACAAAATGATAGTGGTTTTGAAAATGTCTTGAGAAGTCATATTTCACAAGTTTGTTAAATTGTGTCCAAATTGTGACCGTCTGAGATATGCTTTCATATACCTATTCTTAGAATCACAGAAAGCAATATTGATTTTGACTGATAATATTGGTAATATCCGATTAGACAGAGAACAGTTCGGCGTAAGTCATTTTCAAGCAAGGAGAAATGGATATGGGTGATAAGGGAAAAAAAGATAAAGGCAAAAGAGAACATCAGAAAAAGGCCAAGCTTAGTCCAAAGGAAAAACGAAAATTGAAAAGAGAAAAGAAGGAATAAATGCCCAGTGCTGTCCGGCAACCTTAAATCAAGCATGGAAGTTGTGTACCAGTTACTAGAAGAGACAATTCAAACCGTCGCCAATGGCGGCCTAACAAAACGTTGCAGTTGACGTGGGCTCGTGCGCGCACGTTGCCGTACGTCGATTGCTCCGATAACGGTTTTTAGGTTGTTCCAGCGTGGTTGGTGTTGGTCCGCCCACGCAACTGAACTTGGACGTTATATAAAATTGGATAATCAAATAAGAAATATTTAATTTACCTTACAGGCCGGCTACTGTCAGTTCTTTTATTTTTATTGTCGGGCCGGCGAGGGGACTCCGGAGGTCCAGGTCATTTCCAACAACTTCTATATTATTCAAGATTTCACCGAGATTCCCGGAGATAGTTATTTCTGAAACCGGATAGACAATTTCTCCTTTTTCAACCCATAAGCCGAATGCTCCTCTGGAGATATCCCCGGTTACAGGATTGAGTCCGTGCCCGATGGTTCTGACGAGGATTAAGCCCTTTTCCAGGGAGGAGACGATTTTTTCTGGAGGCGTATTTCCGGCTTGGAGATAAAAATTACTGGGACTGACACTGGTACCGCTTGAGCTTCCTGTTGATTTGAGCTTCAGTTTCCGGGCGGCGTAAGTGTTGCACAGGTAGTTTTTGAGAATTCCTTTATCCATAACCAGAGTTTTTTGGCTGGGTACACCTTCGGCGTCAAAAGGTCTTGTCCCTAGCCTCCCGGGCATAAGACCGTCGTCATAAACAGTCATTCTTTCATTCCCAATCCTTTCTCCCAGCTTATCAACTAAGAAGGAAGTTTTCTGGTAGATAGACACTCCAGAAGCACAGCCAAAAAGAAAACCAAGAAGCCAGGAGGTCATCGTGGGTTCAAAGATAACAGGAACTTTTTGTGTCTTTATTTTCCTGGGTTTAATTTGCCGCACTGTTCTCTCCACTGCTTTTTTGGCGACCTCTTCTGGTGAATCTAACTCTTTGAAATGGAGCTTTGAGGAGGACCAATAGTCTTCAACTTGATTGTCTGTTCCTCCAGCCAGCAGGCCAATACTCAGGCCGCAAAATGTTTGCTCGTATTCCTCAAGGAAGCCGTTCGAGTTTGCAAAAATTATCCTTATTTCTGTAGTTTCAAAGCTTGCTCCATGGGAATTTGTGATTCTTTTATCCTTGAGAGCGATTTTTTCTGTCTCCGTAGCCAGAGCAATCTTTTTTGCTGAATCCAGGCTTGGGATTTCAGGGTCAAAAAGCTTTAGGGAAGGGATATCAACTCTTTTTTTTAAGAGAGCGGGGAGTCCTGAGAATTCATCAGGGCTGGCTAACTTCGTCCGCTTTATGGCATTTTCCACAAGATGCTCGAGTGCCTCTTTGGATAAATCTGAAGAAGAGGCAAAGGCAGTTTTTTTATCCTTGATGACTCTCAAGCCCAAGGACCTGGAACCTGCCTCAATCAGGTTTTCTATTTTTCCCAATCTTACGTCGACGCTGAATTCATAGCCGTCCAAGATGGATATTTCAACTTCATCCGCTCCATTGACTTTTCCAAAAGTCACCAGGCTTTCTGCCAGTTCTTTGAGCTTCATGGGCTTTTTTCTCTTCTCCACTATTGTCCTCCCACTGTCATCCTGGAAATTTTTATCGTGGGGCAGCCATCGATAACCGGAACCGCCTGGCCTTCTTTTCCGCAGGTTCCTGTTTGAAGACCAAATTTAAGGTCAGAGCCGATCATTTCAATATTTTTTAAGATTTCAATATTTGTTCCGATAAGAGTAGCCTGCTTCACTGGCGCGGTCAGTTTTCCGTTTTCTATAAGATAGCCTGAGCTGACTGAAAAGGTGAACTTTCCTGAATCTTCCACCTGACCTCCCAGGAATTTGTGGGCATAAAATCCCTTTTCCACAGACTTGATGATTTCATCCGGGGAGTACTTTCCTCTGTCTATATAGGTATTGCTCATCCTTGGAATAGGAATGCATGAATAGTTTTGTCTTCGGCCGTGACCAGTGAGAGGCCTTCGCATCAATTTGGCTGAAAGCCTGTCTTGAAGAAGACCTGCCATTTTTCCTCTTTCGATGAGAAGGGTCTTTTTGGGGATTGTGCCTTCATCGTCTATATTATAAGAGCCTCGAAAATAGGGAATAGTCGGGTCATCGTAGATCGTAACCTGGCTGCTGCCTACTTTTTTCCCCATCTTATTCCAAAAGATTGAGGTTTTTTTACGATTAAAATCTGCTTCGAGTAGATGTCCTACTGCTTCATGAACCAAAACTCCGCTGTGACCAGGGGCAAGCACTACAGGCATCTCCCCGGCAGGTGGCAAGGCCGCTTCGAGAAGCTCCAAGGCTTCCTTTGCTGCATCTTGACCTATTTCCTTAGGAGTGAGATCGGTGGAGAAATATTCCATGCCCACTCTTCCTCCTCCTCCAGAGAAGCCTGTCTCTCTTTTGTCCTCTTTTTCAGCAATTGCCAGACAGGCCAGTTTAATAAGAGGACGGACATCAGAGACCTTTAATCCTTCTGAATTGAGAATGGTCACGAACTGAGTGTGATCCAGGAAGGAAACCTTCACTTTCTTTATTTTTCGATCGAAATTCTGGGCAGAATGATATGTTTCTTTGACAAAGGATATTTTTTTCTCAAGAGATTCCTTGTGAGGTGACTCCAGGGCTGGATAAAAGTTATGATGAAATTGGACTGGACTCAGGGGAGAAGCCTCCCTTAGGGTGCGGCTTGAGGCAATAGAGGCCGCTGTAAGGGCAGTTTTTTTGATCTTTTCAAAGGAGAGGTCGTTGGTATAGCCGTATCCTGTTTTTTCGCCTGATAAAACTCTTATGCCCAACCCAAGACTTATACTCTCTGCTGTTTCTTTGATGATATCTTCTTCCATGTTGATAAAATTGTAGATTTTATACTCCAGGTATATTTCTGAGAAATCGCCGCCACGGGAAAGAGAAATATCCAAGATTTTTTGGAGGTCACCCAGAGAAATGTTAAAGTGATCTTCAAAAGCGAGGGATGGAGGATTTTTCATTAAATTCGAGAGATTCTTTCCTTTTCACTCAAAAGATTTCCTGATTGGGGATCAACGGCATAACAGGCTCCATCCCTGATTTGAGTATGAACCTTCCCGGTGGCATATGGGTTACCTGCAAGATGAGGGGCGTCAAGAAGGCCTTTATGAATGGCCTGGGCAAGGGTTTTAGGATCAGTCCAGGGATCCTTGACTTTATCAGCAGCGAGGTTCTTAAGTGCCTGGAGAAGATATTTTGTTTCCTCGACAAGCTCCTCCTTTCTCTCTTTTATCCTAGGGTCATCAAGAATTTGAGGAGCACCCAAAGAGAAATTCTTTATGATGCCCAGCGTGATTTTGGCGCTTTCAATTATATCTGGTGGAGTTGCTGCATGGTCTGCTTCGCAGAATCCGACTACATGGACTATCTTTGGTTCAAGGGTCATCTGGAATAAACAGGAAGAGGAGAGCTGGCCTTTGGCAACATCGGGATCGGGAGAAAGACAAGCCAAACCCGTTCTCGTCTGGCGAATACTCGTAAAAGTTTCATCATGAAGAGATTCGATAAGCTCTATTTTTGCCAGCATCTTAGCCAGATCCATCAAAGGAGATGTTTGAGCCGGGCTGTTGAACATATACTGGGCCACATAATGAGTTGTTCCCATTTTTTTTGCGTTATAAGCTGCTAGAAAAGCCGCTGTTACTGCAACTGTGTCATGAGCATCCCTCAGGCTCCAGTGGTGAGATTCATTAACTTCGAGAGGGATTTTATGCTCAGCGTACCATTTCATTACCTGCTGATTTTCTGCAATGGAATCCGCAGGAGTTCGGTCAGAGCGGCCATCAAGCTTATTGTACCAGCAAAGAGGAACAGCTCCCCAGGAAATATTTATGGTTTTAAGCGACATCTCCGCCCATTTTATAAGGTCTCTTGTGCCTGAATAACAACGGAGCAGAGGATAGTTACCGCAGCGTGTTGCTTTATAAATGGCTTCAAGATCTCCAGGTTTCCTCAAAGGAACTCCTCCTGCGCCATCTTGCTCTTTTTTCATTTCATCCGGACGGAAAAAACTCTCCTGGGCATTTTGATCAGGTCCGATGGAAATGACATCCATTGTTTCAGAGAGCGCAATTTCTTCGGCCCCCTCCACAGTCGCTTTGACTGTAGGTAGGCCGAAATGATGGCGGAGAAGAGGATAAGAACCATTGAAAGCTATTCGGTCGATGAGATTCTGTGGAGGAATTTCATCTTTTTTTACTTCTTCGACTTTCCCTTTGAGAAAAGAGGTTATGTCTTCTCGAGACTCGAGACCCCCGAATGTAGCTTCAAACAATCCGCTTTTACGGGCGACTTCGGCGGTGGGCGGTGTTCCACCAAATATAAAAGTCTTATCCTGCCATCTGTTTTTTTCGGCCTCTTTTTTTAAAGCAGTCAATAATTTTTTAAGCACTTCGGGAGTTAAGCGATAACTGATAGCAATAAGGTTTGGATTGTGCTGTTTTATAGCTTCTGATATTTTTTCTACAGAAGCGGCGGGACCCAGGAAAAATGTTTCATAGCCGCAGCGTTCAGCTAACTTTAGGAAATTCAGGATTCCTGCGACATGAACACAATTGCCTAAGGAAGCTCCTATAATTTTTTTTTTGTTGACTGACCCCACTTTATAGTTCTCCGGTCACAGCCAGAAGACGAATTTCTTTAATTGTCATTCCCTTAATTCCTAAGTTTTGAACTGTTCTCCCTATTTTCCAGAAATCTATCCCCCTCATTATTGAAGCAAGGCGGATGATGGATTTTATGGTTGGCGTTTCGACTTTGAGCATGTCTCCTATGGAAGCAAGAGGGACGAGGCTCATAGGTACGTCCTCATCGACATAGCGGTGGTGAAGCCTGTCAGGAGCCTTAATTCCTAGATACCCGGGGTTGTCTTGAATAGCTTCATGGAGGTCATTTCCTGCGGCACTGTAAGCTGTGTAAAGCCAGGCTCTGGCACTCATGACTTTTATGCCTAAAGCCGCTGCAACACCCAGGCGTTCCTTGTCCAGTTTTTCGAGAACCTGGGCAACAGATTGGCTTGCTCCTTTAATGTAATACTCGAAATCGCCATAAGTCGATTCGATCCAGCCTGCATTCAAAATAGTGAGGGCGGGATGAAATATGGCGCCGATATTTTCAAAACTTGTTTTGAAGATATTGTCTCCAGGAATAAATTGGGGAAAAGCTCTATTGATGATTTTTAAAACACCAGGAATCCAGTAAGCTGGAAGGGTTGCCAGGGGAACAGAATTTTTGATAGAAAATATTCTGGCATGTGCCGGTCCGAGAGCTCTTGAAGCGTAAAGGAATGTTTGTGCTTCGGCAATAAAAGGAAATCGCTTCAGCTTCTTTTGCTTGAGGACGTTATAGAATTCCAGTGCTCCTCCTGTCCGGCCAGGATTGAGGATAACCACCTGATTCTCTTTAAGGTATGGCGCACAGGTTTCGGCGATGAAAGGGTGAGCGTAGGCTGGCACAACGACCATGAGGACATCTACGCCCTTGATACATTCTTGTATGCTGGTCGAAGCAAGCTCAATCTTTCCGAATCCTTTGACTTCTCCTTCGACCTTGATTCCTTTTCTTTGTATGACAGGTTTGATCCTATTTCGTCCCCGATTATAAAGGTTGACATTGAAGCCTTTAATGGCCAGATGGCCAGCCATGGCCAATCCGCCGTGTCCAGCCCCTAGAACACAGAATTTTTGATCTTTTGGGTTTTTTTTCAGGAGGTTTTTTATGTATTGTGCTCTTCTTAAATCTGATGCTTTTGTTATTTTCTTTTTCATTTTTTATAATCCCCAACTAAAAAGCTTTGTTTATTTCCATTGAAATTGCTTGATAATCAAAATTTCTTTTTCAAAATATAGTGAAAACTTGAACTTTGTAGTCTACTTTAATTTTTGATTTCTAGATAGAGCGTGCTTATTTTAATAAATAGCATTTGGAAAGGCAAATGGGGTCAGGTCTTGTTTTTTGCTTTTACTCATACAAACGCAATTTATACTAATGCCTTAGATTGCGGGCGACTCCGCTCTTTTTATAAATGGGCAGGGCTGCGTGGCAAAATCTTATCCTGAAGAAAAGAGATATCTATGTCGCTTTCATCCTTGCAATGAAATTTCAAAGCGTTTGTAGGAGGTTTTTAAGACAAGCAAAAAGCAAGACCTGATCCCTATGTTGACTGGTGAACAGGAAAAATCTATAATTTATTCAAATGAAAGAAGATGCGACAGATGCGCTCATCGAGACTGCCTTAAAAGAAGACATGCCTCAGGGTGATATCACCTCTGAAAACATTATCCCTGCAGATTCTGAGTCAGAGGCAATAATTTTAGCCAAAGAAGAAGGTGTTCTGGCAGGGATTGATGTTGCCAGGAGAGTATTTAGTAAAATTGACCCATCCGTTGTCTTTAAAAAGAATTTAAATGACGGCCAGAAGTTCAGAGAAGGTCTGACATTAGCCACGATTCAAGGCCGTTCAGTTTCCATCCTCAAGGGAGAGAGAATAGCTCTTAATTTTCTCCAAAGGATGTCTGGAATTGCCACCACTACGCAGAAGTATGTTCGGGTGCTTCAAGGAACAAAAACAAAGATTCTTGATACCCGTAAAACAACACCTGGCTTGAGAAGTCTTGAAAAATATGCGGTGAGGATGGGTGGAGGTGTGAATCACCGCTTCAATCTTTCTGAAATGGTGTTGATAAAGGATAACCATCTGAGGATTGTTGGCAGCATTTCTCAGGCTGTAAAGAGTGCTAAGGAAAGAATAAAGCCTGGAGTGAGAGTTGAGGTAGAAGCTACCAGCATAGAAGAAGTTCAAGAAGCTGTTCAAAGCGGGGCCGATATGATTATGCTTGACAATATGCCGAAAGAAGCAATGAAAGAAGTTGTCAAACGGGTGAAAGGGAAAGTTCCATTGGAAGTTTCAGGCAAAGTTTCCCTAAGAAGAGTCAAGGAGATAGCCTCCTTGGGAGTTGACTTCATCTCTGTGGGAAGCTTAACTCATTCTTACAAATCGGTGGACATAAGCATTGAGTTTTTGAGATAGGCGATTATGAGTGAAAAAGAGAGTTTAAATGCAGATATTCTGATAATTGGCTGTGGAATTGCTGGAGCCAGCACAGCTTTGGAGGCAGCGAAGAGCGGCCTAAGAGTGATTGTAGTAGCCAAAAATTCTAACCTTGAAGAGTCAAACACGTATTATGCCCAAGGAGGGATTGTTTCTCTTGGACACGATGACCATCCAGAGCTCTTGAAAGACGATATAATCCAATCAGGTGATGGTATCAATAATCCGGGAGCTGTTGAGATTTTGGCCAGCGAAGGGAAAAAGGCTGTAGAAGATATCTTGATTAAAGAGCTCAAGATTCCTTTTGCCAGGAGTTCTCCAGATTCTTTAGATTATGCGCAGGAAGCTGGGCACTCTCGGAGGCGGATTCTTCATATAAAGGATACGACAGGCAAGACAATCGAGGAAAGATTTATCCGAGCTTTAAAGAAATACTCCAATGTAACGCTTCTCCCCGAGCATACCGCTGTGGATTTGTTGACCGTGCCCCATCATTCTAAGAACCCCACATTTTATTATGAAGAACCGCAGTGCATAGGAGCTTATGTTTTAGACAACAAAAGCAGCAGGGTTAACACGATTTTTGCCCATTACACGATTCTGGCTACCGGCGGTTGCGGAACCGTCTATCTTTATACTTCCAACCCCAGGGGAGCCATCGGAGATGGCTACGCTATGGCTTACAAAGCAGGAGCCAGAATTGTCAATATGGAATACATCCAGTTTCATCCGACCTCGCTTTTTCATCGGGATGCAGATGGTTTTTTGATTTCAGAGACGGTGAGAGGAGAAGGTGCCCGATTAAAAACCAAAGAGGGCCAGACCTTTATGGAGAACTACAACAAAAGGAGAGAGATGGCTCCACGGGATGAGGTGGCAAGAGCTATCTATGAGGAGATGACAAACAGTAATTCAAGTTATGTTTACTTGGATTTGGTTTCTTATGCGAAAGTTGATATCAAGAAAAGGTTTCCCAATATCTACAGGACATGCTTAAAATATGGAATAGACATAACAAAGGAAGCCATCCCCGTTGTTCCTGCTGCCCACTATTGCTGCGGCGGGATTCTCGTTGACGAATGGGGAAGAAGTTCGCTCAAAAGTCTTTTTGCTGTGGGGGAGGTTTCTTGTACTGGCGTCCATGGTGCAAACCGTTTAGCCTCAACCTCACTTTTAGAAGGCCTGGTATGGGGAACGAGGGCTTCCAAATTTATAGCTTCCCATTTTAATCCTGCAGTGTCTTATGAATCCTCAGATATCCACGAATGGTATTATCCTGAAAAAGGGGAGGAGGTTGACCTGGCTTTGATCAATCAGGATTGGATATCCATCCGGTCAACCATGTGGAATTATGCGGGGATCATTCGGACAGAAAAACGTCTGGAGAGGGCGAGAGCTGACCTGGATTATCTCCGCCACAGGATCGAGAAGTTTTACAAAGAGGTAAGAATGGATGCGAAAGTGGTGGGATTGAAACACGGAATCCAAGTTGCTCTGTTGATCACTTATGCAGCCTTAGGTAACCCGGTCAGCCTGGGGTCCCACTATTTACTGGATTAACTCTGTCTTTCTGTACTGTTATTAATTTTCCGTCAAACAGGCATGAAAAATTTATAAAGTCTGAAGGGAAGTATCTCCAAATCCGTGATGGATATTCGCTGTATTGGAGGCAAAACCTCCTCTAATCAAGGCATTGGAAATGCTTAAAATATTAATCTATGGGTTGACTTTTTGGTGTAGAGAAATAAAATGACTTATTTTATAATAGGAAATTAAAAAGATGCGAGCTGGAGAAAATCATGGCAGACGGTGAGAAGATAAAAGATACTTTAAACCTCCCGAAGACGTCTTTTTCTATGAAGGCAAAGCTCTCGCAAAAAGAGCCTGAACTTATTAAAAAGTGGGAGGAAATGGATCTTTATCAGAAAATTCAGAAGAAGAGAGAGAAGAGTCCTTCGTTTGTTCTGCATGACGGCCCTCCCTATGCCAACGGGAGTATTCATCTGGGGACAGCGATGAACAAGATTTTAAAGGATTTCATTGTCAAGACAAAAACCATGCAGGGCTTCAGATCTCCTTATTTACCAGGATGGGATTGCCACGGTCTTCCTATCGAGATAAAAGTAGACCAACTCTTAGGAAAAAAGAAGAGAGAACTTTCTATCATAAAAATTAGGGAAGAATGTAAAAAGTATGCACTTAAGTACGTTGATATCCAGAGAGCCCAATTCAAAAGGTTAGGAGTTTTTGGCGAATGGGAAAAGCCTTATCTAACCATGAACCCCGAGTATGAAGGGGAAGTCATTCGTTATCTGGCTGCCTTTTTTGCTTCAGGGAATGTTTACAAAGGAAAGAGACCTGTTCATTGGTGTCCCCACTGCCAGACAGCACTAGCTGAAGCTGAAATAGAGTATGAAGACCGTAAGTCTCCTTCTATCTATGTAAAATTTCCTATGATTTCAGATCTTTCCAAAAAATTTCCTGCGTTAAAGACGAAAAAAGTCTTTGTCCTAATCTGGACCACAACTCCCTGGACCCTGCCAGCAAATCTGGCCATAGCTTTTCATCCGAACTATGAATATGCTGCTTTCCAGACCGACGGAGAAATCTATATTGCGGCCAAACGGTTGATCCCTGTTCTTGCTGAAGAGTTGGGATTCAAAAAGACTAAAATTCTTATGACTTTTCTCGGAAAAGATATGGAGGGTTTAAAAGCTCGTCATCCCTTTATTGATAGAGAGTCTGTTTTTGTTTTGGCTGATTATGTAACTCTTGACCAGGGTACAGGCTGTGTTCATACTGCTCCCGGCCACGGTCATGAAGACTATCTGACAGGAATAGCTTTTGGTCTTGATATCTATACTCCTGTGGATAGCGAAGGAAAGTTTATTCCCCAGGTCGAAAAATACGGGGAGTTGAATGTCTTTGAAGCCAATAAATCTATTACTGAGGATATGAAGAGAGACGGCACTCTTTTGAAAGAAGATGAGATTATCCATTCCTATCCCCATTGCTGGCGGTGCAAGAATCCTGTGATTTTTCGAGCAACGGCACAGTGGTTCATCTCCATGGATAAAAATGATTTGAGGAAAAAGGCGATGAAGGAGATAAAGAAGGTACGCTGGATTCCCCCCTGGGGAGAAGAGAGAATCGCTAACATGGTGAAAGCTCGACCAGACTGGTGTATTTCCCGGCAGAGGTCCTGGGGTGTCCCCATTCCGGCATTTTACTGCCATGATTGTGGACACATTCTTGCTGACGAAAAAATAACTCTCAGAATTGCAGACATCTTTTCGAAAAATGGTTCTGACTCTTGGTTCGCAAAAAAAACAGAAGAGCTTCTTCCTCCAAATTCAAAATGTCCTCAATGCGGTTCAAAAAAATTCAATAAAGAAGAAAACATACTTGATGTTTGGTTTGAATCTGGAGCAAGCCATAATGTTTTGGGAAGAAGGAGTGATCTACCCTGGCCAGCGGACGTCTATGTGGAGGGTCATGACCAATACAGAGGTTGGTTCAACAGCTCGCTTTTCGTGGGAGTTGCTGCAAAAAAGGCTTCTCCATACAAGTCCGTCATAACCCATGGCTTTGTCCTGGATGAGCACGGAAGGGGAATGTCTAAATCCCTTGGAAATTTCATCGACCCTGAAGAAATCATTTCTCAAAATGGAGCCGAAATCCTTAGGCTTTGGGTAGCGATGCTCAATTACAAAGAAGATGCGCGTTTCGGACAGGAGACCTTGCAGAGGCTTGTTGAAGCTTACCGCAAGATCAGAAATACGTGGAGATTTATCCTGGGGAATATTAACGACTTTTCTCCAGATGAAGAGAGTGTTACTCCTCAAGAGATGGAGTTTTTGGATAGGTGGATACTGGAAAAATGTTTTAGGACAGGGAAAAAGATCCTTAAAGCCTACAAGAATTATGAATATCATATTATCTTTCATACTATCTACAATTTCTTCACTGTAGAGTTGAGTTCTTTTTACTTGGATGTACTCAAGGATAGGCTCTATTGTTCCGGTAAAAAATCACAGCTTCGAAGATCAGCTCAAACAGCTCTCTTTAATTTGCTTAAATCCACGCTGGCGTTGATGGCTCCGATTTTGCCTTTTACAACAGAAGAGGTATGGGAAATTATGCCTGCCTTTAAGGGAAAAGGGGAGTCCATTCATTTAGAGGAATTTCCGGCATTCAAGGAGAAATGGCTAGATGATGCTTTGTTTGAAGAAGGTGAGAGTCTGTTACTCGCTAGAGAGAAAGTCCTTAAAGAGCTGGAGATAGCAAGAGAAGTAGAGCGCATCGGGAATTCTCTGGGGGCAAGCGTAGTCCTAAGAGTTCCCTCTTCTCAACAGGAGCTTTTGAAAAAGTACAAAAAGGAGTTGCCCTCACTTTTTATTGTTTCGGCTGTGGAACTTCAATCGCAATCTGGCGAAGAGTTAGAGGCAGAGGTATCAAAGGCTCCTGGGGCAAAATGCCAGAGATGCTGGAATTTTTCTCCATATGTAGGAAAAAGCTCTGAATATCCCCACTTCTGTAAGCGTTGCGAGGAAGTGGTGAAGACGATAAATTCATGAACCGCAGAATATTCTATTTTTTATTCATTCTCATCTTGCTTGCTGCTGACCAGCTGACTAAGGCGATCATAGCCCAAAAGATACCTTTTTTGAACAGTAAAATCATTATTCCCGGTTTTTTTAATCTCACTCATATAAGAAACCGCGGAGCAATCTTTGGTTTTTTTTCCCAATCTGGAAGCCAGCCTCTCTACGTAATGCTTACGCTGGCCTCTTTGGCAGCTTTGGTTTTTGTTGTCTTTTATTTTTTCAAGACTCCGACTTCAGAGAGGCTTATGATAATTTCGCTATCTCTTATCCTAGCAGGGGCTCTAGGTAATATGATAGATAGAATATTCAGGGGGTATGTGATAGATTTTCTGGATTTCTACGTAAAAAAATGGCACTGGCCATCCTTTAACATTTCTGATGCCAGTATAACTATTGGTGCTGTTTTTATTATTTTTATATTCTTTTTTAAGAAAGGGCTAAAATGTTCCCCATCATCTTAAAGATAGGTCCGATAACCATTCATACCTATGGGCTTATGATGGCAGTGGGAGTTGCTTGTGCCCTGTTGTTTCTTTTCGTCCAGTCTAAAAAACAGAACCTTCCCAGCTCGAAAATCATAGATATGGCTTTCTACACAATCATTGTTTCTTTAATCGGGGCCAAACTTATTCTTCTTGTCGGAAATTTCTCCTATTATATGCGTTACTGGCGGGAGCTTCTAAGCTTGGCGCGTTCAGGAGGCGTTTTTCAGGGCGGACTCACTTTTGGGATTATTTTTGCTCTCTGGTATTTTCGAAGACATAAAATTCCCACCTGGAAAGCAGCTGATATTTTCGGGCCAGCTTTAGCTTTGGGGCATGGGTTTGGCCGAATTGGCTGTTTCAGCGCAGGATGCTGTTATGGAACGGAATCATCTCTACCCTGGGGAGTGATTTTTAACAATAAATATGCCAGTGACCTAACAGGCGTTCCCCTTGGAATTCCTCTTCATCCAACTCAGTTTTATGAGTCTGCTTTGAATTTTCTGAACTTTTTTATTTTATTTCTTATCCTGAGGAAGAAAAGATTTGATGGGCAGGTCTTTTCCTTCTATATCATAAATTATTCCATAATAAGGTATATTGTTGAATTTTATCGGGGCGATCATCCTACAAAGGCCTTCATCTTCCACAATCCCTCTCCATACCTCAGCCTTTCTGTCCCCCAGCTTTTTTGCATTTTGGGCTTGATTGCCGGAGTGACTCTGCTTCTCATCCTGAGAAAAAGGAAAAGTGCCTAAAAGAGAATTCCTGACTGCTCCCTTGTCCGGATTAAATCAGAGGCTGGATGTTTTTCTATCCGAGAGAATCAATGAACTGACACGATCTCAGGTTCAAAGATTCATCGAGGAGAGAAGGGTCAAGGTCGACGGGATTACCAGAAAGTCAAGCTATAAGTTGAAATCGGGTGAGAAGGTGGAGATAGAATATGAACTTGCGAAGCCTCAAGAGATTCAATCCGAAAATATCCCTATAAATGTGCTTTACAGCGATGATCATATAGCAATTATTGATAAACATTCAGGGATGATCGTTCACCCTGGAGCAGGGAAGAGGCATCATACTCTTATCAATGCTTTACTTTACCGTTTTCCGGATCTCAAGGAAGTTGGCCCAGAAGAGAGGCCAGGAATTGTCCATCGTTTGGATAAGGAAACATCAGGATTGATGGTTGTCGCCAGAAACCTAAAAGCTTATGAGCTGCTCCAGCAGCAATTCAGAAAGAGGGAAGTGGAAAAGACCTATCTGGGGCTTATATGGGGAAGAATGCCCGAAAAAAAAGGGAAAATAAGTTGGTCTATAGGACGCCATGTAAAGCATGGAGAGAGGATTTCGGTGAAAACCAAAAAACCAAGGGAGGCCGAGACTTACTACTCTGTCCAGAAAGAATATGAAAAATTTTCGCTCCTGGAAATAAAACCGCTCACAGGAAGGACTCATCAGATAAGAGTCCACATGGCTGCCTCTGGCCATCCTGTAGTAGGTGATACCCGTTATGGGCGTCGAAAGTCAAAGCCAAGCTTTCCACGTCTTTTCCTTCATGCCTCTTGTCTTTCGTTTATCCACCCTGAGACACAAGAGAAGGTGGAATTTTCTTCTCCCTTGCCGCAAGATTTAAAAAGTTTTTTAGCCAAGCTGGAAGAAAACAAGGAAAAAAGGGGACAGGCTACATTTTAGTTGTAGGTGCTTGATTTATCAAGCCCACCGTTTTATTTGTAAAGGGGACAGGTGTACTAGCTCAATAATTCGGTAACACTTTTTGATGTCATTGCGGGCATAATACTATTAAATTGTTGTTGGCTATATTTGTATTTTTATTAGAATAAACATAATAGCAATGATTTTGACCATGTTTATTGAAAGGATCCAATAATGGCACTAAAAAACGCTCTGCGTATTGCCTATTTAAGTTTCGTATCTTCTTTAATAACATTAGGTTTGATTAACTACACTTAAATTTAATATAAGGAAATAACAACATTCTGATAGTATTATGCCCGCAATGACACTATTATCTTATATATCATCACAGAAAGCGTAGCCTAATTACCGAGTATAAAGAGCTGTTCCCTTTTTTTAATTATTTTTATCTTGAGAAGAAGGGAATTTTTGTTGTATTATATCCGTTGTCATTTTTCAAAAGAAGCCGAAAATATAAGTTATTACGAATCGAATCTAGTATTTCTAGGGAGGCTCCAAAATGAAAGATTATACTGCAGATAAAATCAGGAATATTGCAATCATCGGTCATGGATCTTCAGGGAA
>Ga0209977_10000288_pt1 | contig 19850 bp, 43 predicted proteins | sample SumtaG_2_FD_183113 | JGI IMG/M metagenome (GOLD analysis project Ga0209977, IMG submission 183113) | Deep subsurface microbial communities from Indian Ocean to uncover new lineages of life (NeLLi) - Sumatra_00607 metaG (SPAdes) (version 2) | ecosystem: Environmental > Aquatic > Marine > Oceanic...
TTAAGGTCGGGGTTCTCGGTTCGAGTCCGAGGGGCGCAGAAGTGTGAATTAGCTGGGTGTACGGTAGTGGCCAACCGACGTGGTTTGGGACCATGGAATCGTCCGTTCGAGTCGGACCACCCAGAATGTGAAGAGTGATATCAACTAGAAGATATCGGGATTACAGGGTGGTTCGAGTCCATCCCTCTTCAATTTGCGTTACAAGTTTAAACTGGGCGTGGGCCAATGGTAGGCCTCGTGGCCTGGGACCACGAAATTGCAGGTTCAAGTCCTGCCGTCCAGAAGTTAAAATAAGCAAGTGTCGTCCAACGGTAGGGCCGCAGCCTTCCAAGCTGTTGATGAGGGTTCAATTCCCTCCACTTGCTCCAAGTCCGTGTGGCTAAACTCGGTAAAGGCTCCAGGCTTAGAACCTGGGTATTCTAGAGGTTCGATTCCTCTCACGGACACAAAATGGATATACGCGTCGGTCGGATAGTGGCAATTCCACGTGGCTGTAAACCACACGTCTTCGGACTGCGGAGGTTCAAGTCCTCCCCGGCGCACATAATATATGTTAGGAGATAATATGGTTGAAGAGGGGATAAGTAATTATAGCGGTTACAATGAGGGCATGAAAAAGTCTTTATTAGACAAGATTTTTTTCATGGATAAAGTAGAAGCGAAAGTATTTGTGGATTATGGGTGCGCTGATGGAACTCTTATCCATTTTCTTTCGCAGCTATTTCCAGAGTATATGTATATTGGTTATGATGCTGATGAAAGCATGTTGAAGTTAGCTAGAGAAAAATGCCCTGACAATCCTCAGCGCTTTATATTCACGAGCAATTGGGGAGAGGTAGAGTCATATGCTGTTAGCGGCGTGGCAACGATTATACTGTCTTCAATCATACATGAAGTATATGCTTACGGAACAAAAAAAGATGTAGATAATTTGTGGTCAAGAGTGTTCAGTGGACTCTTTGAATATATCGTTATCAGGGACATGATTCCTTCGATATCAATGGATAAAAAGTCAGATATAAATGACGTGGCTAAATTGTTGAAGAAATCTAACAAGTCTCATTTATTTGATTTCGAGCGTAATTGGGGAAGTATTGAGACTAACAAAAACTTAATTCATTTTCTTCTAAAATACAGGTATGTAGATGATTGGAAAAGAGAGGTTAAAGAAAACTATTTGCCAGTTATGAGAGAAGAACTTATTTCATCTATACCAGATGAATATGAAATAGAGTTTCACGAGCATTTTGTTTTACCGTTCCTGAAGCGCACTGTTAAAAAGGATTTCAATATAAACTTAAAGGACAATACGCATTTGAAGCTTATACTGAAACATATATAGGGGGCGTAACTTAGTGGTAAAGTACTAGGCTTTTAACCTTGTAATGGAGGTTCGATTCCTCTCGCCCTCAAATGAAATTAGCAACTCGAATAGCTAAGGCTTTGCTTAAAGGCAGACAACAAGACTGTTATAAATGTAGGTATCTCACTCCGGAAATTGAGAATAATGGCTGGTGCGCCAAGAGAAAATATGTTTCACATCCGCGAAGTATGGTGTGTTCTAATTTTAGATGGCCCCAAATACCTGAAACCGAAATAAGTCAGGAATGTGCCAAATGAACAAAAAACTTATTGCGAAGAAGCTATTACTTCAACATTATTGCAACTTGTGCTATGACGGTTGGTCTTTATTTAGCATGCCGAAATCCAACGCCAGTGACATTATATTTTGTCACTTTTATGGAAAGAGTGTAGCAAACATTGACGTCAAAAAATGTTCTAACTGGAGGCCAAGAGCAGGTCAATAGCTTCCGTAGCATAATGGAAAATGCGACAGTTTGCGGAACTGTAGATTGCCTGTTCGAGTCAGGCCGGAGGCGGAGTGTTATTATGAATAAAAAGACGGCATTCGCGAAGGAATTGTTGCGCGACAAAAAGAGCCCTTTTGTGCTATGCGCTTATTGTCGACATTTAAGAATAATTGGCATCATGACAACAAAAACATGTAAATATGTAACTATAGATGCCGAGACTAATAATTGTGTGAATTGGCAATGGAATAAGAAATGCAAATAGTAAGCGTAATGAAGGAAAAAACACGAATAGCGAAAATGCTTTTGCGGAATGGCAGTTGCCGCAATTGTAAGCATAAAGCGTTCATTAAAGGACAATACGCATGCGCTACTAAACCAATGGGATTTTTAAAAGGTAGTCCAGGAATATGTGCAAATTGGCAAAACGATATCCGATAAAAGCCAATATACCAAAAGCTATGTGCAGACTATGACAAAGAAATTATTTGCTAAAGGCATATTAAAAGGAGAGTTGCAGACCTGTTGTCATTGTATTCATTGGGTCACACGAAACGATCGAGATCACTATTTTATTGTAGAATGGTGTGAGAAACAAGATAGGATGATAACTATATTATACGACAGTTGTTTTCAATGGCAATGGAATAAGAAATTAAAATGACAAAGAAATTATTGGCCAAAAGTCTATTAAAAGGGGATTTATTAAAAGGGAATGTACAGATTTGTCGTCACTGTATTCATTGGAGCACGCACCCAGATCGAGATCACCATTTTGATATAGAATGGTGTGAGAAAAAAAACGAGATGACAGCGCTATCTAATGGTTGTTTTCAATGGCAATGGAATAAGAAATTAAAATGACAAAGAAAGTATTTGCCAAAGGTCTGTTACAAGGAGAAATACAAATCTGTCATTGTTGTATCTATTGGAAAGGCATGCCTTATTTAAATAAACGGTGCGCAAAGAAAGGCAGGATAACATCTTTATATGATAGTTGTTTTCAATGGCAATGGAATAAGAAATTAAAATGACAAAGAAATTATTTGCCAAAGGCATGTTAAAAGGGGAGTTGCAGGTCTGTCATTATTGTATCTATTGGGGAGGTACACGTTATTTTCGCAAATGGTGTGCGAAGCAAGGCAAGAAGACAAATATGTTTGATGATTGCCCGCAATGGCAATGGGACAAAACTATAGAGAAGTATGATTAATGTATATTAACAATAACGGTCAAAGAGTATATATCAAGCATTTGAAATTAAGACAACTACATGAGACTTTCGGTGATAAATGGGCAACAACAAAAGAATGTAAGGAAGTTGTGGATAAATCATATGTTCGCACTTTATATAGAGAAGGCCTCCTTAACTGCTCTTGGTGGGGAAAAGTCAGGCCCTCAGCTGTAGGTGGTGACAAGCTGGCATCGTATTATAAAGTTAGCTTTCACGGAATAATAAAACTTTTAAATAAGTTTGATAATATAAAAATGTCTTCAGAACGTAAAAGAGAAGTAGCGAAGTTTATGTTAGGATCGATAAGAAAAAAATTATATAACAAGTAGTGGCGCGGTCAGCAGTAATGCTGAACTTAACGTAAGTCCGTGGTAAATAGTGGGTGAGAGGATGGTGTAGTGAGCCGCCTCAAGAGACCGTCGAGGGTCAACCGGGAATCGACACAACGCTCCCGTACAGTCCCCTAAAGACAAAAAATATCGGAAAATCCCATTGCAGGCCTGTCCTGCCCGCGTCACTCAAAAGGGCGAGTGAGCTAATTCGGCAACGCTAACACGCTTAAACCGTGTTGATGTGGGTTCGACTCCCACCTCGCCTAAAATTATTAGAAGGATGAATAAGAGTGGCAAAGAAGAAGACAACTAGGTTTATTGTTTCTTTAGTGTGCCAAAAGTGCAAAAAAAGAAACTATACTACTAGCAAGAAAAAATCGCCAGACAAGCTTAAACTAAAAAAATATTGCAAGTGGTGTAATTCTCACACGGTACATAAAGAAGGAAGGATATAAAAATGGTTAATTTATTAGCCCCGGTACTTGTTCTTAATACAGGGATGGTACCAATTGATGTTTCAAATGTCAAAGAATCTGTAACAATGCGGTATCTAAATAAGATAATGCCAATTAAAGTAGATGAGAACCAACTAATACGCTCTCCTTCTATTGTGTATAAGTTGCCGCGTGTTGTTATGCTGCTTGGGTTTAGTAAAGTCCCCAAGCGCAAAGTAGTTTTCTCTCGACTTAATGTTATCTATCGAGATGATATGTGTTGTTGCTACTGTGGAAAACAACTGCCAATAAACAAATTAACAGTTGATCACGTTATTCCAGTGAGTAAATGGAAGGTAGTACCTGCGCACAATAAGCCGTCTCACGTACATGGTTGGGATAATCAGGTTACTGCTTGTGAAGAGTGCAACCGTAAAAAGGGCAATAAGCTATTAAAAGAATGCGGCTTTAGATTGTTAAAAAAGCCATTTGAACCGAAATACATGCCATTCTTGGTCATTACACGAGCCAAAGCCGAAAGATTTGGATGGGTTGAGTTTCTAAATTACAATGCGCGAATTGTAGAATGTATAGAAAAATAAGGAGACTATATGAAATTATTACTAATTTTAGGTTTGATAGTATTTTTGTTAGCAGGATGCGTAACTATACCAAAAGAAGTGGTTGAATTGTCATATATCGTTGGACAGGATCTAACTATAGTTCATGCTTCTTACAAAAAATTGGTTCAGGAACACTGTCAATTTTTGAAGGAGCAAATAATACGCTTCCTGGAAGAAAAATGGATTCCTGCTTATATTGAAGATTTTATTATAGAAGGCGAATTGATAGAAAATGTAGCGGATACAGAATACGTCTATCTATGGGCAGAGGTGGCTCTCGAAGAAATTGCGGCAAAAAAGGAAGAACTCCTAGAACCCATTAATCAAGAGGAGCAGAAACTACTTGAGCTGGTTGATGAAGCTTTTGTACAACTTTATAATGCTAATGCCACAATAACCGCACATTTAAGTAGTGCTTCTCAGGTGCGTGATGCGCAAGACAAAATCTTGGAAATTGTAAATCTAAAAAAGCTCCGAGATGAGATTAACGAACGACTGGCTTCCGCCTCCGATCAAGTTGATGCGGCTATTAAACAATTAAAGAGTATTTTATAAATGAAAAAAGAATTATTATTTTCTATTACCAAAAAAGATTTAAAGATTACTTGGTTTTCAGGTAAAGGTGGTGGAGGTCAACATAGAAATAAACATCAAAATTGCTGTCGTATTCAGCATAAGGAAAGTGGAATACTTGTTACAGGACAAGAAGAGCGAAGTAGAAAACAAAATCTTCTAAACGCTTTTCAAAGATTAGTTAAACATCCAACTTTTAGACATTGGATTAAAATAAAAGCACATAAGATGATTAGAGATGACGATAAACTTGAAAGAGAGCTTCAACAAATGATTAGTAATGCTATGCAACCAGAAAATTTGAAAATAGAATATGGGTTATAAGTATTAGAAAATAACTTGACAACCTTTAGTGGATAGACAATTTAAGAAAGGGGGTAAAATATGAACGATAAGAAAAAAGCTTTAAAGAAAAAATCCCGAACTTCAAGAAAAAAAACGGATAAATTATTTGCTGATGAGATAAAGATACTTATGAAGTCTGCAACCGATTTGAAAGATTTGCGGCCTCGAATTACAGATAAGGCTACTTATGACAAGCTTATAAAAGAAGTGAGCGAGGCTACGTGGCAAAACGAAAGTCTGGCCATGCTGCAAAAGAGAATAGAGAAATTGGGCAGTACTGGCATCGGTGTCTTAAAAGAAGTGATAAAATTATTAACATAAGCCCTCGTAGGCTAATCTGGTAACGCCGATAAATTCAAAATTTATAGAATCCCAGTTCGAGTCTGGGCGGGGGTACAAACATATATAAAATTTAAGCAAAAGGAGGTGATATAGTTTGGCAACAGGCAAAGTTAAATGGTTTAACGAGAAAAAAGGATTCGGATTTATCAGTCAAGATGATGGAAGTGATGTATTTGTACATTTTTCAGAAATTCAATCTGATGGATTCAAGACACTCGCAGAAGATCAAGAGGTGTCTTTTGATATAAAGCAGGGACCTAAAGGTTTACAAGCCGAAAACGTAAAAACTGTTTAAATCACCAGAGAAGCCCCGATTAATCGGGGCTTCATATTTAATAAGAAACTAAAAACATATATATAACTAAACCAATGGAGGTAAAAATGAGTAATACACTTAAGACTTATGTAGCTCTTATCCTGGACAAAAGTGGTTCTATGGATAACATTAGAGAAGAGGCGCGATCTCACTTTAATGAGCAGCTACAGGTGCTTAAAGAGGAGTCTAATTCGCCCAAGCAAATGGCCAAAAATCTGTTAAAAGGTAGATCACCTAAGGCCCTTGAAACAAAGGCTACTTTTGTTATCTTTAACCAGAAGGTTGAGACGCCTATTTTTAACAAAGATGTGAATGAAATTAAGGAGCTTGACAAAAAAGACTATGTTCCAGATGGTATGACAGCATTGTGGGATGCGATAGGCTTAACAATAGATAAGTTTCTCCAACTCCCCGATATAAGTGATCCAGATGTATCAATTCTATTCACTATTATCACAGATGGCAAGAACAATAGTTCTACTAAGTATGCTGGCGCAGACGGTTGCAAGAAGCTAAAATCACAAATCGAAGATCTACAGGGCACAAAGCGATGGACGTTTACATTTCTTGGAGCAAATCAGGATGTTATGGAAACAGCCGTTGCGGATCTTTCGCTCCTCTCAGGCAATGTGATGAAGTGGACTAATGATACGGCTGGAACAAAATATGCAACGGCAGAACACACTACTGCGTTAAGATCTTATTATAGTGGAAGAAGATTGGGTAAAACCGACACAACTGCATTCTATGATAACAGTATTGGTGATAACATTAAGAAAAAAGATGTTAATGCAGATGCTAAGTGGGAACTTACAGCTGATGAACCGAAAAAAAAGAAAGATAGTAAGTAAGAACTTATTATTAAATCATCTTTGCTCAACATGTGATCATATGAGAGCAATGGGTGAGTGGTGTGATTTCTGTGATATATCGCCTGAAACGTATACGTGTAAGAATTGGGTGAGCTGGGGGATGCGCTTAAGAAGTACTTTACAAACTCCCTAAACTATGATATATTATATAGTGTAGGGGGATAACATGAAACGTTATTGGGTAGCAAAATATGAGAAAGAAGCTTCCAAAAGACATATTAGCAGGAAGCAAGAGCTCTCAAAAGAAGTTGAAGCTTTATTAAGTAATTGGTCATCATCTAAACGCAACAAAAAAGAAGTTAAAAGACTTTTTGGTTGTGCGAAGACGCAGCCGTTGGCTTTTGGTGCGGCTATGCGAAAGCTTCGTAAGGTTGGCAAAAACTTGATAAACATATACTTAAACAACTGGATGGTTCTTGACAATAAACCTGGTAAGGCTCGGAAAGCTTTTGCGGCTCTTTTACATGATTGTCTGTAGAAATGTGGTAGATAATGAAGTTTAAAAAAATCAACATCCCAAAAGATAGAAATTGGAAAAAAATATTCAAACAAATTAATCTTCATAGTTTCTATCTCATAAAATGCAGAGATAAGTGGGTAGCTTCTAAAATCATGATTGCTGGTTGGACATATTCTCACCATAAGAATGGTGTGCCAGAAGATGTTTACAATAAACCTCACACTTGGCATTTTGACTATGGTTCGTATGACTCACCATTTGAACATACAGGCTCTTCTGAATCAATGAGTGAAGGTATTACTGAAATCTGGGAAATAGATGACCCAAAATTAAACGCAAAAGAAGCAAAACATTTATTGAAGAAATAAAAAGATTATATCATATGGGTGGTATGTATTATGCTGAAGCTGAGTGAGGTGCTATCTCTATCTGAAAAAATATCTGCAAAAATACCTGAGATCTCTATTAAAATGATAGCGAGTGATGATTTTGAGATGGGCGAGATATATATAATTGATTGGCTCTCGTATCCAAGTGTTGAAGAACAGATTAAACACAAATTGTTACCAATGATTGGTCCTATTAAAAAGTACAAGCAATACATACGATTTGTGGTAAAATTAGGGGTTGTAGGAGATACAGAAGTTGCTGGTCGCGAAAACACATTAAACTTTGAGGGAATAGATCATACAAATGTAAAAGCAAGTTTTCAATTTAATGAAGAATTAACAGTAAAAATGCTTCAAAATGGTTTTATTAGGTTAGCAAACAAAACTGAAACAAGTAAGGCAAAATTATTAGGATTATAAATGATCTTTGAAAATAATAGCAGGAAGTAAAGAAAGCTATAAATAAGAATCACAATTCAATTATGGAGAGTTTGATTCTGGCTCAGAACGAACGCTGGCGGTGTGTCTTAAGCATGCAAGTCGAACGAAACCCTTCTTTCGGGAAGGGAAAAGTGGCGAACGGGTGAATAACACGTGGGTAATTTACCCTCGGATGGGGAATAGCGCTAGGAAACTAGTGGTAATACCGCATAATATTGTCCTTTCAAAAGAAAGGATAATTAAAGATGCCCTCTGTATATGGTATCGTCTGGGGATGAGCCCGCGCACTATTAAGCTTGTTGGTAAGGTAATGGCTTACCAAGGCTACAATGGTTAGCCGGCCTGAGAGGGTGTACGGCCACATTGGGATTGAGATACGGCCCAGACTCCTACGGGAGGCAGCAGCTAAGAATATTCCGCAATGGGCGCAAGCCTGACGGAGCGACACCGCGTGGATGATGAAGGCTTTCGGGTTGTAAAATTCTTTTCTTAGGAAAGAATAAAACTGAGAGTAATATGCTCGGTTGATGACGGTACCTAAGGAATAAGCCCCGGCTAATTACGTGCCAGCAGCCGCGGTAATACGTATGGGGCGAGCGTTGTTCGAATTTACTGGGCGTAAAGAGTTCGTAGGTGGTAAATTAAGTCGGATGTGAAATCTTCAGGCTCAACCTGAAAATTGCATTCGAAACTGGTTCACTGGAGTATCAGAGAGGAAAACGGAATTCCTGGTGTAGGGGTGAAATCCGTAAATATCAGGAGGAACACCGATGGCGAAGGCAGTTTTCTGGCTGAGCACTGACGCTGAGGAACGAAAGCTAGGGGAGCAAACAGGATTAGATACCCTGGTAGTCCTAGCCGTAAACGTTGTGCACTTGATGTGAGTGGAACCAACCATTTGTATCGTAGCTAACGTGTTAAGTGCACCGCCTGGGGAGTATGTCCGCAAGGATGAAACTCAAAGAAATTGACGGGGAAAAGCACAAGCGGTGGAGCATGTGGTTCAATTCGATGATACGCGAAGAATCTTACCAGGGCTTGACATGCAATCGGCGGGAACAGAAATGTTCCTTTCCTTCGGGACGATTGCACAGGTGCTGCATGGCTGTCGTCAGCTCGTGTCGTGAGATGTTGGGTTAAGTCCCGCAACGAGCGCAACCCTTACCCTTTGTTGCCATCAGGTAATGCTGGGCACTCTAAGGGAACTGCCGGTGACACAAATCGGAGGAAGGTGGGGATGACGTCAAGTCCTCATGGCCCTCATGTCCTGGGCTACACACGTGCTACAATGGCCGGTACAAAGAGTCGCAATACCGCGAGGTGGAGCCAATCTCAAAAGCCGGTCCCAGTTCGGATTGGAGTCTGAAACTCGACTCCATGAAGGTGGAATCGCTAGTAATCGTGGATCAGCATGCCACGGTGAATACGTTCCCTTTTCTTGTACACACCGCCCGTCAAATGAACCGAGTTAGGGATGCCCGAAGTCACTAGTTTAACCCTTAAGGGAGAACAGTGCCGAAGGTGTAATTGGCGAGGAGCATTAAGTCGTAACAAGGTAGCCGTACCGGAAGGTGTGGCTGGATCACCTCCTTTTTTTTTAAAAATCCAAGTTGTAATTAGGAAAACTTATGTTGCTCTTTTTCTTCCTGTTATTTTAATGGGGCTGTAGCTCAGTTGGGAGAGTACTTGAATGGCATTCAAGGGGTCAGGGGTCCGAATCCCCTCAGCTCCAATGTAACAAAAAAAAGCCCAGGTAGACGAATAGGCATAGTCAATAGGTCGAGGGCCTATGGTAGAGATACCGTGGGAGTTCGAGTCTCCCCCCGGGCACAAGGTACACAATATGTATATTATAAATGCTAGATGGACCCCAGTAGTGAACTATTTATTAATAAAATGTGAGTGTGGCTACGAATGGTGGCATCGAGCAGATCGCAGAAAGATAGTCTGTGACAAGTGTTTAACGAAAACAGATTGTCATAAACTCAAAGCAGAAGGGGTCAAAAATGGACGGTAATAAACTCGAACGGCTTCAACAGATTAAGTACACTATACAGCCAGTTTGTGCTCTCTGTGAATATAGCAATTTTCCTAACAACGATTGGGGTACATGTAGTATATATCATTATATGCACCGAAAACATAATGCAATAAAACGTGAGTTGAGTATCAACAAATTTGGTCATTGCGATAAGTTCAAATTGGATAGTAAGAAAGCAGAAAAGCTAGAAACATATAAGGATTTTTTCGAATAATGGATTATTACATAACTTATCATGATATGACAGGATACGGTGAGGCCAAAAAAGCGTACTTATATATAGGAAAACCGCCCAAATTGTTTGGTGGCAAACCGTATGAACCGATCAACCCAAAAGTAGTTATAAAACTCCTTTTTGTTTATGCAAACAAAGGCTATAAATGGGAGTTTAAGGAATAAATATTTTAGGCCAGCTGACTGAATGGCTAGGTGGTAGTTTGCAAAACTATTGCATCCGGGTTCGAATCCCGGGCTGGCCTCATTACAAATTATGCCCCCGTGGCCTAGAGAACAAGGCGTCTGGCTTCGAACCAGAACATCGCAAGTTTGAATCTTGCCGGGGGTACATATTATAAGAAGTTAGCCCCCGTCGTCCAATGGACAGGACAGAACTCTTCTAAAGTTCCGACGCGCGTTCAATTCGTGCCGGGGGTACAAGTCCCTGTAGCATAAGGGATTATGCGCTAGTTTCCTAAACTAGTATATGTAGGTTCGAGTCCTACCAGGGATAAAGGAGTTGTAAATGGTAGATGAAGAAAATGGTTTCTGTAATAGTGCCAGTTCATTGGGGATCATGATAATTCAATTGATCATTGATTATATGCGGGGATTAATAAGCGAAGAGACCTTCACTAATAGGTGGATAGCAGCTGCCGAATCTATTATTAAAGTTGTTAAAAGAAGTCAATCGAAAGACAAAACATTAGGCATTGATTTAATTAAATACTTTGAAGAGGGTGATTGTGACGAGCCAAGCGACGACTGATATTTTCGGGTTCTATCGAAGATAATACTTTACAGAATAATAAAAAAGTGTTATAATAATGACAAAAGGAGAGAAATTATGGCAAAGGCACTAAAATCAGATAAACAAAGGTACAAATTAATCTGTCGCTGCGGCGGTACAATTAGGATGATTGGATTGGTAAAAGGTGGTAGGAGACCCAAACCAATGGCCGAGTGTACTAAATGTGGAGCTACAGCCAGAAAGCCTTCCGATTTATTTGCCCCCAGGTAATGAGTTTGAATCCGACAACCAAACTATATGGTTATTTCAAATCACGCAGAGCAAATGGGTGGAGATTTGCTAAACTGTGGGAGATCCATGGTCCTCATATAACAGCCGCCGTGAGATATCTAGAAAAAGACGGGTCATGCGATGGATTTTTTGTCGATCAGACATGTCCGCTGAGCGATGTTGTAGCAAAACATAATTTGATTCCTGCCACAAAACAAGATCGTGCAAAGGCATTATTACTAGGATTTAAATGACTAAAGAACAATTTCTAACTTTAAAACAAGAACTAAAAACCCTCGCCTGGAAAATCAAAGCAGCAAAACCCCTTCATAAACAGAAACAACGAGAATTCTCATTATATGAGAAAAAGCATACTATACTGAGGCACTATACCCCATGGTGCGCAAAACGCAACGCTATTGACGCGGTAGGTCTTTATGAATTGCGGTTTGAATTTCGTCATAAATGCATTGTTTATGGCATGATTCGTGGATTACCGCGATACAAAGTTGAGCCAAAACGAACAATTAGTAACATGCGTGATGAAACTTATCTGCATAATTTATTACGTCAATATGGCTTTCCAACAAAAAGAACCCAATGGTGGAATACTTGTATCAATTGGAGAAAAGTTGGTCCTATACACGAAAAGGCTAAACGTGCAATTGCCAAAGACATACTTCTTGACTAAATTCTTTTCTCTTTACAAATTCCCATATGCGTGTTATATTAATACAACAGGAAGTTAATATGCTGTACTACTATACAATCCAGCCTCACGAAGACGCAGATCAATTCATGATACGAATCTACATTGATTTTCCATACGCAGATTTAGTGGCCGATATACCGCCAACACCCCTAATGGGGAATGCAAAAGTATTGACATTACACACAAAGGGGACACATTTTCATATTAAAATTGACGGTCCTGGATTCATAGTAGATAAAATATACAAAGAGGTTATGTTGAGAGGTTGGGAGAAGTACAATGAAATTAAGAGAAAAAATTGGGATTAAGCTCGATGATTATCAGCAAGAAAGTTATGTTAGATTTTGTGATTACTTGGACGAGAATAAGGGTCGAGAAAATGATCCAGCTGTTAAACAGAAAGCAGAAGATATTCGGACCTTTAGCCTAGGTGAAGAGCTGCACAATTTATTTGAAGCGCGCGCTCACATTCGTGCAACTAAAAAAATAGCTAAAAATCATAAGGAGTATCTTCGATGCTGGTATGTCGCCACTTTCTATATGTATAAGATGATACGATGTAGAATCCGTGGGTGGCTTAGTGAACCATTTTGTTTATTTACGCTTTTTTAGACTGCGCACGGCGTAGACGATACAATTCTTCCCTACTTTTTCTAATAACACCACCCTTCATTTTAAGTCGCTGAGCTTGCCGTTGAGCTTCTTTTTCTCGCTCATCATCAGGAACTTGTACCTGTCTTGTTGCCGCATCATAAGCTCCGGCTGCGCTAGCCATTATATCTCGTAGTAGCGGATCATCTGGTTTCATTCCTGCGCCAACAAGAGCTGCTTTTACATCTAATGCCGGCATTGGCTTTTTAGCGGCGTCTTTTACTAGCCCTACCCGCGTGTTGTTAGGATTAAATCCGTTTGCTTGTGCGAGTTTTTTCAAAGCCTCAATATTTGTTTCCATTATGACTCCTTTAAGACTATCGTTAAATCTCATTTATGTCCTCCAAATCCTCCAAATAATTTTTCAATACCAGTTTGTTTGGTGATTGTTTGTAAGCCTGCTGTTCCAACAAATGCCCAATTATCTTTGTTTAAAAGGCTTTGTATTAAAACAATTACATCTTTTTTAACCATGGGTGGCGTGTTGGTCGCCGGGCGCATGAACTTCCATCTGTCGGTATACAGTTCATCTGTCTCTGGCATTTTGTGCATTTGTTTGCTGCGCGCCTCGAGCATCCTTTTAAGCATGTCTTTAGGCATTGTTTGTACATCACCTAAAAACCTGTCGTCTTCCCAAAAAATTGTACTATATGTCTGTCCATCATCCACTACTATATATAATTTCTTCATTTATGTTCCTCAAATAATTTTTGAATAGCTTCTAACTTAGTGATTGTTTCTACGCCCTCTCGTTGAATAAATGCCCAACTATCGTCATCAAAAACACTTTGAATCAACCAGAGGGTATAATGCGCCATTGGATGCTTGCACTCCCATCGTTTAATATATATGTTATTATATTCTGCTGATTTTTGTATCTGTTGCTTGCGGGCAGCTACCACCTTCTTGAGCATATCTCTTGGCATTTCGTGTTCAGGAAGTCTCTCGATCCAAAAAATTGAGCTATACGTAAGACCTATTTTTGTTACCATGCATAATGTTTTCATTAATCTTATCTTTATGCCTGGCTCGATAAAGATAAGCTAAACAAGGACAAATAAGTATGACTGATGACAAATTTGTAGCTGGAGGCCTTTATAGGGCTCCCTATCAAGAGGTGTTTTTTATAATAAGTATTACGAAGGGCAACGATGCGATAGGATTATACCATCGTTATATGCCTGCAGTATGGCCTAAAGTTCGTGACCGGTATAAATGGAAACACAGTACCGGTCGCATAAAAGCACTACATGTAGATGGCTATGAACCAATAAAGGATATCGCACTAATCATAAACGCTATACAATCTTCGCGAATCCGGCGTGATATGCACAAAGATTTAAAAGGTAAAATAATAAAATTTTTATTGGAGACGCGGTAAGTTAAAGGTGGATAATTATGGCCTATGATTTCTATGATTTTAAAGTTGGAGGGTTATACAAGACTCCCTATCAAGATCCTTTTTTTATAATAAACATGACAAAAGACAAGCATATGGTGGGAATATATTATGGCTATTGCCCTGGAACATTCTTTAAAAGGGCACGGCCGCAATATAAATGGCGATATGCTACTATTAAAGCCCGACAATTAGTGCTGCACACCTATGCACCAAAAAAAGATATAGCATTAATTGTAAATGCTATACAATATCTACGGACCGGACGTCGTGCGCGCGAAGATTTAAAAGGTAAAATAATAGAATTTTTATTGGAAGCGTAATGGAATTAAAAACTGGTGATATATATCTACAGAAAAGCGATACTGGAGAAGGACAGATTTTATGTCTATATCTGTATACAGACAGGGATAATTGGCGTGTGAGTTTTTATATTGGAGGAATGCTCCACGGCAAGCCTAAACTATGTGATGTTGATAATATACATATGAAAATATCACCACCACTTATGCATCGGTCAATATTAACTAAAAGCACAATAAAAGCACAATGGAAAATTGGTATGTCAAAACGGATGATACGATTATTTTTTAAACATAAAATTGATTGAGTTGAGACATATATAAGTAACAATAGGGGGCGAAATTGGTTTCGACAGAGATCAACTGAAGCTCGGAGTGCATGTCGATGTTGAGCAGGCATCGTTAAATAGGCTCACTTAAATTTTAAATGCAGATGAAAATCTAGCACTAGCTGCTTAATTGCAGCCGGCTGTCTGCTATTTCTTTTGATAGTAGAACAGGCGTCAGATCTCAGAAGATCGTCAGTTTATTCTAGCCTGGGTATAAGCTGATTAAACTTTTGCAGGATATACTTTTCTTCGCCGTTTGAGAGCCGGGAAAAGAAGAATAATGATCTCGAAATAAACATGTAGTACTCGAGTGGATGGATTTCTGGACCCGGCTTCGAGGCCGGCGCCTCCAAATATATCTAAATAAATGCCTAATGAATAATTTGTCATATAAAAACAAAGAGTGGTTAATAGAACAGTATATTAACCAACAAAAGAGTACTTGTCTAATTGCTCAAGAATGTGGCTACAGTCAAACAGCTATATACAAACAACTTACTAAATGCGATATTCCGCGGCGCTCGTTAAGTGAAGCGGTTCATCTCGCAACAGCAAATCGTTGCGTTATAACTTTGGAATTACTAGAAAGGATCAGTGGCCAGTTGTTGGGCGATGCTTATTTATATCCATATAAGAAATATTCAGCTCGGTTGAGCTGGGGTCAAAAACATAAAGAATACGCGCAATATATAAAAGACACTTTGGCAAATCTTGGAATGAGTAGTGGAAATATGCATTATTACAAAAACGCTTACCATTTCAATACTATTTCTTATCCAGAATTGCTTCCTCTCAGACAGAAGTGGTATTACTATGATGAAACACTCAAAAGAAATAGAAAAAAGGTACCGCGATATCTAGAATTAACTCCAGCTGTTTGTCGGGAATGGCATTTGGGAGATGGTGGTTTAAATCATCCTAAAAATGGCAGAAGTTACATTATGCTAAGCACATATGACTTTCCGATCAAAGAAGTAAATTTCTTAGTAGAAAAATTGAATAATTTGGGATTTAAGACAACTCGACAAGAGAAGCATAATACAATTTATATAAGCACTAAATCAACCAAAAGGTTTTTAAAATATATTGGTCCGTGTCCTGTGAAGTGCTATGAATATAAATGGAATTACCAGGATAATACAAAGAATCCACAAATTCAATCGGGATAATCATCTCCATCTATTGTGTAGCCTTCATCATACTGATCAATTCCCAATTCATCTAGTTTATCTAACACATCATAGACGACGGACTTGGCGTAATCGTCAAGATAGGATGTAGGCTCTTCAGCAACTACCTGAACAATATCGTAAAGACTCTCCAGCTCTTTGTCGGCAATGTCGATTTGGTTCCTCATCACATCGAGATAAAATGTGAGACATTTTAAATCTGAAGGCGTTAGATTTTTTTTTAAATGAAGATATTTGCTAATTTTAGTCATTTTTTACGTGTTCTCATAATCCCCATCAATTGGTTTTACAGCGATAGTCAAATCCGACGACCAAAACGGGGAAGTAGCTAGCTCTAATTTATCGATATATTCTTTGGCCTCATCATCCAACTCAAAAATTGCATCAAGTATTTCTTTTATAACTTCCTTGGCATAATCATCAAAAGTTCGCGGAAAGTCCTCAATTATTCTCTCTAAAGTAGATTGCCAGGTGCTGAAAATATCGGATAATCCTTTGTCTTTTTTTGTGATAATTGGTGCGACAAATTTAATGAAATCTCTGATTGATTCTAAATCAATTAGTTTAAGATCTTGCAAATTGTACATATCCTCTTTTAGTTCGGCCGCCGCAGCATGGTCCAGAAATTCTTTAAGACTTTTACCTGGTTTTGGCTTCGCTTTTGCGTTTTTCTTCTTTATATCTTGAGCTAATTGAAAGATATTCTTTATGCTCTTCTTGAGTTTTTTTGCTCTGTTTATCTTTACTTTGCTTTGTCTTAGGGCCTGAATAATTTTTTCTCTATTATCCTGATAATGCCGTGAGATTTTTAATGTACCTAATTGATCTTTTTCTAATTCATCTTGTTGTTTAATTGTTTCAGGTTTTATTTTTGATAAATCCATTATGTTACTCCTATTGGTTAAATTTTCTCTTTATGATATATATCTTACCTTCGGCGTCGAGCTTAAACCAATTGTCGTTCCAAAGATCAAGCTCTATTGTCTCTTCCGCGCCAACAGAAGTTTCAATAAAATCAGAATAATACACATGTATACTAGCCGTATTTTGTTTCATATTAGTGCTAATCGTCTTAGCTATATACAATCTATCATTTAAGCCTAAATAATATTTAATCATTCAAATTTTGTCCTTATAATCTTTTTTTTACCTTCGGTATCGAGCTCGGCCCATTGATGTGTCCAACTGTCCGTATATATTGTTATTGCTCTAATGACGCCAACAGCAGGAGCGTAAATAAAATCAGAATAGTACATGTGTACATCGATCTTATCTTGTCTTGTACTAAGCGTAGTGGCTTTTGCTATAGCTAATAGACCATCTGTAAGATCTAAGTAATATTTAATCATTCAAATTTTTTCCTGATAATGTTTTTTTTACCTTCAGTATTGAACTCATGCCACACATTTTTCCATGTCAGAAGAGACATTATGTGTGTGGTGTAGTAAGGAATAATTTGAACTTCAGAATAATGTATGCGCACCTCAGCCACATCGCGTTTTACATAAATTTTAGACGCCTTGGCTATCATAATTCTGCCGTCATCTTTAACTAAATATCTCATCATTCAAATTTTTTCCTGATAATCTTTTTTTTACCTTCAGTATCGAACTCAAGCCATGTGTTTTCCCAACTAGACAAATATATTGTCCCCTTCGAGCCAGCAGGAAGAGCGGCAGTAAACTCAGAATAGTGCATATGTATATTAACCTCGGCCTGTTCCTTATCAATTTTAATTGCCTTTGCTATAGCTAAGTGACCGTATACACCTAAATAATATTTAATCATTCCTTGTATTTTAACACCTCAAATTTTTTCTTTATAATGTTTTTTTTACCTTCGGTATCGAGCTTAAGCCATAAGCTTTCCCAATCCCAAATGGGCAATTTGGTGTCTTCTAATCCAACAGGAATGTGACTATGGTCAGAATAATGTACATAGGTACTAACTTTACCGTGTTCTATTTTAGTTGACTTTGCTATAGTTAATTGACCATATATGCCTAAATTATATTTAATCATTTTGCGAATTTCCATTTTATTATTTTTATCTTTTCTGCTCGACTGTCTGCGATAATAAAATCCGTCCACCAGTGGCTTTGTAATAAGTCTTGCCGTGTATTAGCAGGAAATATCGGGTTATCGGAATATAATACGTGCGCAGATATCATACTCCCTTCGCCTGTTGATATTTTTTTCGCAATGATTAACTGATCGACCCAATTAATGTAATATTTAGTCATTCAAATTGCCTTAACAATATATGGATTTTATCTGTTCGGCCTCTAACCAATGTTGATGTATTCCAAAATTGTACTGGTATATCCTTTTTGCCTATGGAATAATAGGGATCTTCAGAATCAGAATAGATGACATCTACCATTATATAATGCGCGGAAATTTTGGAGACGTCAATAAATTGCATGATCGTTAAGTTGCATGTCGTTACTGTTATCGTTGTATGATATCGATATCTGGTTTCTTTTTTCATTATTCAAATTTCCTTAACAATATCTTCATTTTATCTGCACGGCCTGTGACCACTCTTGATCTGGCCCAAAATTGATCTTCTGTGCGCCTCTTTCCTAGGGGGAAATAAGACATGTCAGAATAGATTACATCTACTTCTACCTTCCGCGCGCCGAGTTCACATGTCCTAATAAACCGCATGATCATTAATTCGTCTGATGCGGCATATCTATATCTGGTTTCTTTTTTCATTTTTCAAACTTCTTGCGTATTATATCAATTTTACTTGCTCTACCTGTAAATAATTCTGATCTAGCCCAAAATTTTCCTAATACACACAATTTGCCTAAGGGGTAGTAGGGTAATTCAGAATAGAGTATATTCACTTCCACATAACGTGTGTCGCGCGTAGCTGGTCCAATAAGCTGTATGATCATTAATTCGTTTAATGCGCTATAGTGATATCTAATCTCTTTTTTCATTCTTTAAATTTCCTGCGTATTATGCTAACTTTGTCTGCGCGGCATGTAAATGAGTGTGAACTAACCCACAATGCGTTTAATATGCGCTTTTTTCCTATAGAGTAGTGGGAATCTTCAGAATGAATTATATCTACGTCTGTATTATACGGAAGGTGTCCAGTTGTGCCGATAAACCGCATGATTATTAATTTATTTGCTATACTATAGAAGTATCTGATTGTTTGTTTCATTCTTCAAATTTCCTGCGTATTATGCTAACTTTGTCTGCTCGACCCATGAAGAATCTTGATCTCGCCCAAAAGGATTCTGATATCCGCCTTTTTCCTGTGGTATACGAGGGCCTTTCAGAATAGATTATGTCTACATCTGTATTAAACGGAGGACGGCCAGTTGTGCCAATAAATCGCATGATAACTAATTCATTTAATGCATTATAGTGATATCTGGTTTTTTCCATTTTTACGAAGTCTCTCAAGTATTCCTTTGTATCTTTGAAGACAGGCTATAAAAGGTTGAACTGCGGCGGGCTTTCGTAGTAAATAACTTGGGTGATACATGGGCAGCCATAAAAACCATAAATCATTCCACTTGACTTCTTGTATTTTGTATATTTCATACTCTTTGTGCAAGATCCGTGAGAGCCAATCAGAACTGATACGGCCGGCTGTAATTACTAATTTTGGCCTTATCAAGAAAAACATGGTCTCAATGTGAGGGAAGCAAGCCTCTTGCTCGGCTAAGGTAGGTTTGCGATTATCGGGAGGCCTGCATAGAGCGGTGTTGGTAATAAAAATGTCTTTTTCAAGATTGATAAATTTAGATAATATGGAGCGAAGCTTTTTTCCTGCGCGACCGACAAACGGCTTA
>Ga0209977_10000289_pt1 | contig 19847 bp, 40 predicted proteins | sample SumtaG_2_FD_183113 | JGI IMG/M metagenome (GOLD analysis project Ga0209977, IMG submission 183113) | Deep subsurface microbial communities from Indian Ocean to uncover new lineages of life (NeLLi) - Sumatra_00607 metaG (SPAdes) (version 2) | ecosystem: Environmental > Aquatic > Marine > Oceanic...
CTGCAGGACTTCTATCTTGATCTTCTAATTCTATGACGGCATTATTCATTTGGTATAATTCAGAAATATGTTCTTTTAGTTCCGAGATTTCCTTAATAACATCACCAATATCATAAGCATTTGCCTCATTATTATCTAAAGCTTGTTGATTCCACTTTTCCAGCTCCGAGATCTTATCCATTCCTGAATCGTGTGCAATTTGCCACGTTGGTTTTAAACATATAGTACAATAAGTCTCTTCATAATTAAACACATGATTACATTTATCGTCTTCGGGCATTAGCCATCAACCTCCTCCATAGGCAACAGGGGATATGGCTCCTCAACCCTATAAGCAAAGGTAATACCAAATGCTTTTTCGAATGCTTGTTCTATAAACTCATAGAAGCTCATCCTTGATTCATCACCTTTATCTGTAGTTTCTTAAATTTAGCTCTAATCCTATTGATGTGAACGTCCTCGTTATCCCACTCTGCCAACTCTTCCCAAATAGAGTTGAATAGAGATCCTAATTCTTTATCCACTATTTAAGTCTCCTCTTTTTGAAGAATCCTAATAATTCTAATTCCTTATATTCTTTTTGTAAAAACTGTCTGATAGCTGTTCTAATTGCTTCACTTCGAGAAGGATAAATTCCTAAAAATACCAAATCCTTTATACATTCATCATATAAATTTGGATAATTAAGACTAATATTTTTAAGATGCTTTTTTCTGTCAGGTTTAACCTTTATTATAGTTTCAAGACTTTTTTTTAAGTGTTCTTTCTCTTCCCTTATGTCGGGAGGGTCTTCATTAATATATATATCTCTTGTCAATACCTTCATTAGCTCTCATCCTCCCTTCCCAATTGGTCTCCACTCTAAATTTGGAGTACCATCCTTCTTAGTTTTTAATATCCACTTTCGATCTTCATGGAGATCATCATTAAGATTACCTTGAAATCCTTTTACTATACTATCACCAGATTTTAGATGAGAATAAGCTACAATTGCAGTATAGCCTCCTTTAGCTACAAGATAAGACCTTGGTAATTTATCTAGGACCATTATCCCATCCAAATCTTGAATGATATTTTTAGGAGGGGATATGGAAGCCCCCTCCGTTGTCTCCGTATCGTTTTTTAGGTTAGATTTGGGTAATTTCTTAGGAACATCAAAAATAATATCCTTTCCATCCATTGCGGCGTTAACAGCCTTAACAACCTTTTCCTCAACCCTAGTATTATATTCTAAAGATGGTTGCTTCGCTTCTATCCATGCTATAAGACTTCTTAAAGTATCGCATTCTTTATGTAAACCTTTAATTTGTCTATTTATTAAGACTAATTTTGCAAATTGATATGGATCTAAATTCTTTTTTAAATCCTCCCAATCCAATTCTTCACTCATATACCGCACCTCTCTCTTATATCTTCTTCTGTATAATGTTTCCCACATTCTGAACATTTCCAGATTCTTGATACCATCGGGTATTTTCTTTTAAGCATTCCTCCACATTCAGGACATTGTATTTCTACTTCACTCATTTTCCTTTATCTCCTCCACAAATTGTATAATCTCACACTTAGGACACCAATAAGGATTCCCAAATTGATTATAATTCTCTCCCCAATTATTGTTATGTATTTCCCAATCATTAGGTGATCTCCCTAATGCTTCTTCAAACTCTTGAAGGGTTTTATATCTTTTTTCCATTTTAGTATTACACTTTTTACATTCACTCATTAATTTCATCCTCCATTATTTTTTTATATTCTAAATATTGATAGTAATGCTCCCTGATTTCCTTAATATTCTCAGGGATTTTTTGTTTAAAATCCTTAAACTCTTTAAGACTAATCATTCTTAATCCACTCCTCTAATGTTAATATTTTTTCAAATTTTATACCTTTATTATATTTACAGATGGTACAACCCGATCTTAATGGTACAAATCCCAGATTATTAAGTAAATATGTTTGACAATCCTTCCGAGTCATTTTCATTCTAATAAGAGGATATTCATGCTTTATCCATTTAATAGAATTCTCTCTAACTCTATTCTTTTCTTCATAAGTAAAACCCAGATACTTAATCGCTTTCTCTACTCCAATACTTCTAAGATATCTCCTTATTGGTTCGACCTTATATTTTTTAGTACATATTGGAGGGTGATGATTAATATCTCCTGGCATATTGGTTTTAATATGAACAAACTTTTCAGAAAATAACTTTTTTACAACTTCTATCCATTCATACGTTAAAGGATGCTCCCATCCCGTATCTGCAAATATAATACTATCATAATCGTTAATAATAAAGGGTAATACTGATGAGCATTGACCCGCACCAAACGCTATGAATTTATACTCTTTAAGGCTAATCAAATCCGGGACTCCTCTTCTATAATCTTATTTCCTAGTGTTTTGTACCAATCTTTTTTAGGATGTAATTTATTTTTACATATAGGACATTCATACCACAAATCCCCTATTTCATCGTATTCTTTAATTAGATTCTGAGTGACTAAATAGCTTTGACAGATATCGCAATAAATTACAATATAACCCTCTGAATATCGTTTTCTTTCTTTCATTCTTCCTTCTCTCTCTCCATTTCTAATCTATGAATCTGATTTATTATTTTCCCTCCCTCTCCTCCCAAATTATAACGTCTATTTTCAGGAATCCTATTAAGTTTTTTCCGCAATTTTGCTATCTCTGTTATATAATCCATTATTTTCCCTCCCAGAGCAATTTTAGTACAATATCAGTTTGTTTTAGTTTGAACATGAATATACTAATTTTCACTCCCCTTCTTAATACCAGGTACTTTTTTAACTTTTCAGGATCGTAATTATTAGTAAATTCATAATTATGAACTCTAGAGTTTGTTATTCCATTACCTCTAGTAGTTTTTTTAAAAGTCATTATTCCCCCTCCTTACTTTCAAAATCATTACAAATAATTAATTCAGGATTTCCATAGATCCTAATAGCGTTAATATCACACATAAAATATACGAGGTATCCGCATATAGTATTAGATTCTATCTTATCAAGATTCCTACAACCTAAACAATTCGGTGTAATTTTTACCATTTCTCACGCCTCCAAAATTGGTGGATTACAATCATCACAGACTAAATCATTTGTAGAAAAAACATAGGTTTCTAAATCAACCTCAGCCCAAGTCTTTTTACCACATTTGGAGCAGTTAAACCAAATTCTTTGCCAGTTTTTATCAGCCATTTTTTATCACTCCTTATCTTGCTCTTAGAACTTGAATTAATACATTATATTTTATAAATTGATTATGGGCATCTTCTGGATAACCAGTACGTTTATATCTCATAGCATTATTACCATAAAATCTTAAATCTTTTAACAGATTTTTTTTAATTCGATCCATTTTTTATCACTCTTTTTTATTATTTATTCCTTAATATTAATAATGATGTCGGACATTTATAGTCTGACATTAAATCACTTGTTCGTTCTCACCACACGTAATAAGGATCAAAAAATATCTAAATCTTTCATCTTACTATATTCCCGGATACTAATACCCTTAGGTTCATATTCCTTTTGATATTCAGTTAATTGATTAACAGACAATTTTCCCGCTAAGGTCCATTCTTCAGAATCCTTTTTGAGGGGGTTTTCTTGAAATTCAAGATCCATATTATCTGTATCAATCTTAAGTTTTAATTCTTTTTTAATAAGATCTAATCCCCATCTAACAACCTGACTGAAATTCTTATAATCAGTTTGATTAATTGCTTTTTGGACTATAAACTCATAAGGAACACTTAATCTAACACTATAACGTCTCATTTCTGGCATAATTTCACACTCCAAGTTCTTTTTTTAGTAATCTCAATAGTTCTACAGCATTCATTAGATCAGATATTTTGGTTTTCCATTTAACAATTAGGATATCTATTTGTTCGATTTTATCTAATCTAATCCACTCTTTGGTGAGTGGACATTTTAAACTATAAATAAATTCTATAGACATATTTCATCAATCCTTGTATGACAATATGACGCATGACTTATAATATTTTCTACCTTAAAATATTCTTTATATAATAAATTAGTTCGTACTGATAAAACAACAAATGAAATAATAATAATTATTATATACTAGACCTTCATCCACTGTTGTAAGGGGCTAACAATAAGACTAGACCTAGAAGGGGCTAATTTTTTCACGCTGAGGAAAATCAAAAGTCAGACCGCACACGAAATGATGCAGTCAATATTCCTATATTAATCTACACCGTATATTTAAATACTCTATCATATATACTATATATAATGATGTCTGAAAATATGGCCTATGAATTTATAGATGCTAAAGAGAAATTCCGCTTATTAGGATATGAGCTGGTAGGCACTAAAGACATTAATGAAGAGATTATTTATATGGTAAAGAATTCATCTATTCAGTGCAAAAAAATTGCACTGGACAACAATATAAAAATATAATTCCTGGTAAAAGAAAAAAATATCAATGATTGAATTAAAAATCTTGATTAAGTGTCCCACAATCTGGGCAAAACCAACCCAACGTAACCCATCGACTTGAATATCTTGGTTTCCCATCAGACCCCCTCTTAATTAATGGTTCCCGATAATATGCTCTACGCATAAACGTAGGAATATATTTCGAACTACAATTGTGACATTCCTGTTTTCTAATTGACATAATTATAATATTGAAATTTAGACAAATATTTAAGGTTATCGTATACAATAGGATTATCGTATACAAATCAATAGGAAAAATAACTAGAATTTCAAATTTATAGTGATAATTATTAACAAATTACTAATTACTAATCTATTTTAGATCTTAAAAGTTATACTACTATATTTTGGTTCGCAAAAGTTGTAATAGAATTTGGATCGGAAAATTACTAAATTATCATACCCTTAATACTCGGAATAGTATTATTCAATAATCATACTTATAAGAGTATGATCCATATTATAATCATAAGAAATTAATATTGTCTAATATGGCTAGAAAATCTTTTACACCCCTCATAAAGACCACACTAGAAACATTTCCAAACCTTAAGGACAATTACAAGAAATTAGCTGAAAAGGTTGGATGTTGTGTTAAAACAATAAAAAGATATTTTAAGAGTTTAGAATTAAAAGTCCAATTGGACAATCAAGGTAATCTTTTTAGCCAGGAGGGAGGTTCAGTCTCTCCTTCCTCCATTACTAATCAAGACATTTCTAATATTATAGAACTTCCCGATCAGCAAGCTCTTCTATTAGATAAGTCAATTTCCCCTAAATTATTAAATATGGTTGGGCTAATAGAAACTAATCTTAATCGGATACTACAACAAGGCACTAATGATGCTAGGATACTTAATACCGCAATCTCATTCTCAGATAAAACAAGTAAATTTATAGTAAAAGAGGAATCAGAAAATAAGGGTTTTGTAGATTATCTAACTATTACGGAAAAATTTACGGATAAACAATTAAATATATTTAATGAAATGATTCGAGATGGTTGGGTTTCATTACTTGGTTCACGTAAGACCGGTAAGACATTCCTAATATCATCTGCAGCTAGTTATTTAGGCTCAAGAAAGACTCTTGAGATTCATGTTCTTTCAAGCAAAAAGGATACTGCAAGTCATATTATCACTCAAGTCATACAAATTGATGCAGAACATAAACTTAATCTTTTTAAAAGACCTGCAAAAGAGCAAATTATTTTTAATAATAAGACCAGGATAAAAGTTCATTCCAATACTCTAGCGGATACTGGTACGTATGAGGCTGATATTCTTATAATTGATGAGGCTCAAGAAGTCGATGAGTTAGTATGGAGTAAGATCATTCCACAGTTAGCCTCTGGGCGTAAGATGAGAGTATGGATATTTGGTACAGCAAAAGCTGGAACTCCATTCTATAATTTCTGGTTTGGCCTAAATCCTAAATTTAAGAAATTTGAGTTAGGAATGGAAGATGCTACTTGGGTTAAGGAAGAATCATGGGATGCAATTAAATCCCTAATGTCTGATAGAATGGTTAGACAAGAATTAAGGATGGAATGGATAGAACCAGAGGGTGCATTCTTTAGATCCGAGGATATAGAGGCTGCTTTCGAAGAGTATCCCGAAGGATTTAAAAGAGATTATTTAGAGATTGTTTGTGGTGTAGATTTTGGACTAGGACATGAAACAGTTATGGGAAATATTGCTTATAGAAAAGAACAGATATATGAAATTGAGTCATGGGGTATGTTTAACCCTACAAGTGACATGATTATATCAAAAGTTATAGAATATGGTAATAAATATAGTTCTTTATTTATTATGGAAGGATCACCGTTAGGAGGTTTTGTAAGAAGGGATGTAGCGGATTTACATGTTAGATTTAAAACCTCTAACTTTTCGGTTCATAAAGACAAGTATTGGTTTGCTTTAAGTTTTCTCTTAAATAATCATCTAATACATTTAAAGACTCAGAAATTGAAACAACAACTACTTCAATATGACGGAACTAAAATTGATGATGATTGGGTTGATATGTTATTACATGCAGCCTATTACTATTTTAATAAATATTATAAAAATAATGAGAAGTGGGTATTTAATAGATGAGTGAATTTAACGGACCATGGGTTAATACACCGGAATCATCAAATGTACTTAGATTCTGCTATGCTATGGCTAAGTTAATAGTGGACTTCCAAAATGGGAGTGAATACGCTTATTTCGTTCCTCCTTCTTATTATAAAGGTATGATAATGGCTTCAAGTAAGGGAAGATTTATATGGAATTATTTAAGAAAGGCTAATAAACCATATAGATTAATAAGAGGTCCCTTTAAGAAACCTATTGGAGAGGTTCGAAGAGAAGTACCTTATAGGACTGAACCTGGAAGACCGAGAAGAAAGCTTGAGGAGGAAGTAATGCGGGGCCCCTTTAAAGAAAAGAAAGTTAAATGGGAAGGAGGCGAAGAATGGTAAATGGGTAAAATAGAAGGTAAGTTCCAAATCACTTTAATCGTAAAGGAGTTTGTTGATACTAGTGAAAATATAGAGATACAACCAATAGCAGACTATCAAGAATTTTGTTGGGGTTGGGATGATGCCAAAGAATCTATTAATTTCTTAATTAAAAGAATAGAGGATAAGCTTAATGGGATTTCTTAATCGAGATAAAACGGGTAAATATGCTGAGAATAAATATATACCATCTCTATTAAAGATGGGTGCGGTTGATTATTCTAAGCCTGAGCATAGGGTAGCGAGACTTGATGAAGACCCAATTGCCGGCAATCTAGTTCTAAAGACCGCAGAATTGATTACAGCAAGACCTCCTATATTTCTTGATGAGAATGATAATGAACTCGATGAAACAAGGAATACATGGGAGGATAATCAATATAATAAGTTATTGAAGGAAGGTATTGAATCAACCCGAACACACGGTTATATTGTCTTAGAGCCTCTTAAAAAGCCTATAGATGATAGGGCCTGGATAATCCATGATTCATCCGATATTCAAAAAATAAGATATAAGGACCTGAAAATAGAATCCTATACTATCTTGCCTAAACTTGAGGGGGGAATTGAGACTTCAATTGTCAGTGCACCAGTTACAAGGGAATTATCACCTGAAGAAATTATTCATTATTATGTCGGTAGATATGATAGATCACTACAAGGATTGGGGATTATAAGAAGATGTTGGCATGCTTTAGTTAGATTTACAGAAATATTTGAGTCTATGGCCATGTATGATTCAAGGATAGGAAATGGGATCTTATTAATTATTGTAGATCCAGAGCAATATACTGCAGAATTAAATTCATTACATACCGCTGTGCGAAACCTTAACAATCGTAGGTATATGATTCTAAAGACCAGTGCAGAAGGGAACCCCCCAGACATGAAGTTCTTAGGCTCTACTGCTCCAATTGATTTCTCTACAGATTTAGAGACTTGCCTAAAGATTATTGCCGGTGCGAGTGGTTTTCCAGTTAGGTATCTTATTGGAGATCCTAAGGGTGCCCTAAGTGCCGCAGGAGAGGATACAATTGCAGTATGGGAGAATCTTAAATCTATATTTGGAGAGTATAAAGATTTTATTAGAAAAGTTATTTCTTGGCAAGAAGATGGAGAAGCCTTAAATGAAAAGATTGCCAAGATTGAATTTGACGATGGCGGGCACCTTCCCGAAGCGGGAGAATTGCCCAAATCAGAAGAAGAGGGGGATGAATTAGACTCCCTTACTCCTATTGATATTATTAGACAACAAAAACAATTAAGAGGGATAAAATAAGAATGAGTGAAGATAAAATTGAGCCGGATAAGACCAAGCCAGAACCGCCACCTGAGGCGGAGAGGGATGATAAAGGCAAGTTCAAGAAGAAAGAACCGACACCTCCAGAGGAGCCCGAAAAGAAGGAGGAACCCGAAGTCCCTAAAGCCCCTAGTGATGAGGATTATAAAAAACAAATCGAAACTTTAAATAAAGAATTGACGGGATTAAGAAACTTTAAGGCAAATAGAATGAAGGAGATTGATGATTATGAGGCAAGACTAAAGGCACAGCGAACTAAAGAGGATCAGAAACTAAAGGGGTTTAAAGAAGAAAAGAAATCCGAAGGCGATCAAACTGTAATCCCGCCATTATATAAAAAAATGTCTTTTGGAAATCTAACAGAAACATCTAAAAAAATGAGGAAAAAATAATGAGTATTAATTATAGGGAGACGACAGCCCTTAAACCCACGATGGGAGCAAAATATAAAAGAGAATTATTATGGCAAACACAAAAATCAAAGATGTAGCTAATAAAATACCGTTAGGAGGTAATATGTTCGCAGAAGGATTAATACTTGGCGAAGCTATGAAAGCCGGAACCGGAGTCTATAAGTCCAATGCTACGACAATTATGAAATGTGACGATCCAGAGATTTGTCTTGGAGTCTTAAAAGAGCATGAAGAATTTGATCTTGATACGGAAATAACAGCGGGAAAAAGAGGAGATGTAGTTACTAAAGGAAATGTTGCAGCATTTATATTTCAAGATGGCGTTCATTATGCGGGATCTAATTACATGGCAGCTCAATTCGCAGCAGGTAAGTTTAGAGCTTCCGGAGGTGTTGGTTCGACGGCAAAACTCCTTAAAGACATTGCTGCTGATGATGATGTTGCCATTCTAAGAATTCTCTAATGAGATGAGATTATTATGGCAAATACAAGTATTAGTGTTATATCTGAGGGAGGAGTAGCATTAGGAGAAAATAAGTTCAAAGAATCCCTATTATTACATGAAGCTATTAAGGCGGGAGAGGTTGTAAAAATAACTGCAAACGGATTAGAATTAGTTAATCTTGATGCGAATTTCTCGGGTGTAATGAAAGAACATGAGGAATTCGATTTGGATACTGATATTACAGCTGCAAAATATGGAGATATAGTCTCGGAAGGATATTGTGCAATATTTATTGAAAATCCTGCCGGTACTTATTATCCTGGTACATTTCTTTATAAAGGATTAGGAGGACGTATGTGTGTTACAGCAATGGGATCTCCATGGGCAATATTGGAGAGAACAATAGTTACTGGGGATCTCGTAGCCATAGTTAAACTCTTGAGGTAATCATCATGGTAGAAATTAAAGGTGTAACAGAAAGAGAATGGAAAGGGATCGATAAACAAGTAGCTCAATTAATGCGGGAGCCTATTGTATATCAAAATCTTCCAAGTGGTATGCAAGTAGGCAAGGGTAAAAACAAAGCAGAGTATTATCAAGCAACCGATGTCTTTTATGTAAATGAGGGTAAAAGATTTGCGTATGAAGATAGAAATGTCGGATCAAGAAAAGTAAGGGATAATGCAATTACTTATTTAACACTACCAATTCATATTGATGAGAAGGATATTGATGCCACAAGTGGTGAGGGTATCACTCCTCTATTAGTCACACATGAGATTGAATGTAGAGCTAAGATGCAAGAGAGAATCCAACACATTATCCTTCATGGAAGTGATCATTCTGGTGGTCGTGGTATCTGTACTTTTCAACAAGATGAGGAAGATGCCTATGAATTTGATGCTACTTTAACATGGACGACTACTGGTCAATTTAGTTTAGAAGTAGACATAGCAAGAGGTCTTTTAAGAGCAGCCCATATAATGCCCCCATATAAATTATGGATGACTCCAGGTATTCAGCCAGAATTAAGAGGACTCTTCAATGCAGTAAGCGGAGCTTCTGATTGGAAAACCCTTTTAATGGATTGGATGAATTTTGGTGTAGTTACTGGTGAGAAAGGAGCAGAACCATTTATTCCGACAATTGATCAGATTGTAGAAACCGATGCACTTTATGACGGAACTTTATCCACTTCGGAACAAGCCTTTCTATTATGGAAGGATGATGTTAATTGTAATTATGTGGCAGAAGCCTATCCTATCCACAGAGCAAATATTCCAAATAAACCATTTGAAGGTGATATCGATTATGCACTTCGATGGGCGGGATGTTTCATTCCTAAAAATCCTAAGGGTGCAGTCTGTGTCGGCTCAGGTGATACAACTACAGCATACTAAGAGTACTAATTAAATAGTGGTTTGAGAGCCACTATAAATTTTTTTTTAATTCTCAAATTTTAATTAAAAATTAATTCAAATAAAAAAGATGTGATAAAAAAAAATGACAAATAGATCAGATTTAGATAAATGTTGTGCCCAAATTGAACTTGTGAAACAATTACTTGGACCTGAGACTTTTAATCTTGATAAAATATTAATAGAACTTGAAACCAAGAAAAAACTTTTAATGACATTTAAACCAAGAAGTTATCATAATATCCTTGAAGATTTAGAATCTGGTGCAATTATACATCCTGGAGATTGGGTAAAAGAACCTGAGGCGACTGAATCACCAGAAGAGATTAAGAAACTTTTAGAGACAAGACAGGCTAAAGCTGAAGAAATACGATTAGCAAAAGAGGTTCCAGAAGAACCTAAGATTACCGCAAAAGCCAAGAAAGAAATCGAAGAGAAAGCACTAGCAGAGAAGGAACTTCAAGATGCAAAAGACAAATTAGCAGAATTAGAAGCCTTAAAAGAGTTGGAGAAAGAAGAGGTACCTATAGAAGAAAAAGGTGAGTAGTTATAGCATCAGGTGGCTATGGGCATGAGACAACTTGGGAGAGCATTTGGAAGATAGAGGCTTCTGAGGTAGATTCTACTAGGTTTGGGCATATAAATGCCTATATAGGAGAGCAATTTAATTTCTATATTACAGGTGATGGTGGGACTGATATTACAGATACAAAAATCACAGGTATGTTAAAATCTCAAACTCATGCTCTTATATTCGAATTATATCTTACCTCGAAAGCGGGTAAGTTTCATTCATGGGATAATATATTTATCCACTTATTACAAATTGATTTTAAAGATCGTTATTTTAACTTAATTAAACAAGCTAGAGAAATCTTATCCGGAAATTTAAGAGTTATATCCGGAGAGTGGGAATCAAAAAAATTCGATTATGGGTGATTGAATGGTTAATGACTTCTATACTGCCGATAAAGCTCATTTGCTTAAAGCCCTTAAGATGGCTACTTGGAGACATACTAATGCTAAACTACAAGCAGCGGAAGTCCAAGGCATAGACGAATATATAGCCGGAAGGTTATTTGAACCTATAGGCTTAACAGCCCCTTTAGCTACGGGAGCAAGTTATTTACCAAAATTTAAAACTACCCAATATTTACCAGGTACTTGGGACGAATATTTATATTTCCAAACAGCTATGAATTTATATCCCGCAATGGGAATATGCTCTACTACAGAAGCAACTCCGAATATTCATGATATAACTTTAAGAACTGGTCAAACCCCTACTAATCAAGGAAGACATTGGGAGAGGGAGAATCCCGTTAGTGCAGAAAGTGAAAGAATTGATATACTTGGAATGATGTTGAATTCATTGCATATTGAATGTTCAGAAGCATCCCAAATCGCAGTTCAGCATAATAAATGGGGTTGTTCTTATACCAAAAATACTGGTACTGATGATATTGCTGCTGCCACACTAACGGATAGACCTTTTAGATGGGAAGATTTCGCATTTCCCACATTCACATACAATGGTGAGACGATAGAAGCCACTATTATAGGCTGGGCTTATGATGTAGTGAATACATTATATTTTACGGGATTAGATACAACTAAGCGTTATTCTATAGGAAAGATTATTCCTTTAACTTATATAGTAACTACTCTCGAGACTACACCATTTGGCCATAATGTATATGAGTTAATAAGAACCGATCTTGAAGATTATCTTACTGATGTAGATTTGGTAGTTAAAACCTCACGTAATACCACTACAGATTATGTTCAATGGACTCATGATAAAGTTTATTGCCAACCATTCGTTATTACTGCCGAGAAGGCTCCTGGGAGGGTGGAGAAATATTTACTTGTATTGAGTCAATTGAGTACGGGATCTATTGCTATTCAGGCAAAGGATCAATATAATAATAATTATTACGAGAATCCCTAGGTGATAATATGTTTAGAAGAGAAGCTGATATTGAGGGAGGAAGGACTATTTATGGAAGAGAGTATATTAGTGCCCTTCAAAATAGGAATAAGACTAATCTCTTGGAGACATTAGGATCTGCACCCCTTATTGTAGAGGAGCTTATTCCGGAGGATTCTGAGTCTAGATATATAAGGGACCAAATGACTAAATCTCTTAGAAGAGGCGGAGCCTGGTTAATGGGTATGAGTGGCCTTAATAGAATTGCCGGTGGTTTATTACAGATAGCTCAACAATCTCAGAATAGATTTATGAGTAGAATTGAATATGAATTGCAATCTCTTTTTCTTCCACTGCAAGGATTTACTAGGGATATATTATTTCAATATGAATCATTTACTACTCAATATCGGACAGGCTCAGGACTCGGGGGTTTTGTTGGTTCCGTAATTGGATACTATTATCTAGGTCCAGTAGGAGCTCAATTATTGGGAGGACTCGGGTCTTTGGTTGGGGGTGCATTTGAGAGAGAAATCACGAGGGGAGGGGACCCAAGAGACCCAATATCGGGAGCCCCTTACGAAGCTGATTGGATTGAAGATTTGTTAGGACCCCCTCCTGATGGAAGGGATGAACGCGATCCAACTGGAGGCTTACCAGATATTACATTTGTAAGAGGAACTATAACAATTCCGGGAGAGGTCATTGGAAGTGAGCATCGAAGACAGAGGAGGTTAGGTTTGAGAGTCATGGGGGAAATAAGTAGAACAGAAGGAACTATATCGAGGAGGATAATATAATGGCCGGAGAAGTATTACTGAAGAATAATAGTAGTACAGGCTTCTATCTCTGTATTGAGAATAATAATGGTATTGCCAATAATACCCCTGGAGAAATTAAATTAGGTGGAGATACTGGTTTAGTATTAGGTACCGGATATATGTATTTTGATGATTTTATTAGTTTAGAATCATATGCTAGCACTCCTACGAATGATGCTATGATAGGGTGGTCTTTTATTCAACATGGAACCATTTATCTAAAAACAAATGCTCAAACAGGTCAAGCCAAATTCACAAGTCTTTTATTAGCAGTTCACGCAACTGCGACACAGCAACAAAACTTTGAGAGATTCTTTGATGCACATCAAGCAGTTTCCACGTATCAATTATACGCTATTAGGCAATGGGCTTCCGAGACATTTAGGCAATTCTCTTATAATGCTACTTTATATAAATATATTGCCGTGATATTGAACGGTTATACTGTCATAGAGACAAATAGAGAAGGAAAGGATGTACAAACCTTAAAGGTTCAAATGATTCATTCATATAGAACAAATACACCATAGGTGATTAAATGGGAGATAGTATGATATATAAGGTTCTAAAGGAAGGGTATCCCGCTACGTATAACTTCAAGGATGAGGCTGACGGTACGAGTGGAAATGATATAGGAGGTCTTTCGAGCTTTACTACAGATGACACAAATGGAGCTCTCACTATTGTTTCTTCTCAGGGAGACCATAAAAAAGTGGCGAAGATTTCGGGAGATGGTGATAATGGAGCAGATACTTCTTTTCGTATTGATTTCGTTAATCAAACAAGCGGAGATATTGAATATCATTGGAAATATATAGATAATGGAGTAGGATATACTCGTTTATATCTTTATGATGAGGGTTGGGAACAATGTGTTTATTTATATCTTAATCATGATAATAATAGATTATATTGGTTTTATGGGGATGGATTAGGAGGAGCGGGATCTACCTCAGGCTTCATGAGTATGGCAACAGATACATATATGCTTATAAGAATTCATTTTGATTGTGCAACCGATACATATTCTTTATGGGTTGATGGTATTCTTAAAGTAGATGATGAACCATTTTATGCAAATCATACAGCAACAACTATAAATCTTGGGCGTTTTAATCTGAATGGAGGAGGAGGGGCTAATGCTTTAGAATCATATATAGATGCGATAGGTTATTCATGGGATACTAATTATAATGTCGGGGATAATATTCACTGGCGTAATTATAAAGATTCTATGGCACAAGCTAATTTTGAAGGGGAAGATTGTGGCACTACATCAACATCTATAACTTTTATTGATTCGGACAATAATGGTGAGGGCTGCTCTGTAGAGATCATTCCCTCATTTGATGAGCATAAAAAAATAATGGATTGTTATGATAATGGTGCCGGAGCGATAGATATTAGAAATACCCTCTCAGCTGTTCAGACCTCAGGCGTAATGGAATATAAACTAAAAAGTTCTAATATTAATTACTATAGTTGGGTAACTATCTGGTCTGGAGAAGCAGAAGCAATCCAGGTGGGTTTTCACCTTGGTCAAATTTATGTTTATCAGTCTGGAATAGGAATTACTAATATTATTGCCGCAACGCATAATACCTGGTATGATTTCAAATTAGAATTTGAATGTGGTGCGGAAGGTTTTAAGGGACTTGCCGCAGACACTCTATATGTGTGGATTGATAATGTTCGTTATGGACCTTATTTGTTTCAAACAGCAGTTGCGAATATTGATACGTTTTCGATATTAACTGATGCTACACAATCAGGATACCATGTATATTTGGACGCTGTAGGATATTCATGGGAGACTGATTATGAGATAGCAGATAATAGACTCTTAGAATATCATTCTCTCAGCAAAACTGATATAACAAGTAAATGTAGTAAATGCACCATTACTAAGGCTGTCACTTTATATTCTACCGCTTCCCTTGAGACTATAGAAATATTTGGGGATGAACATTATCTGCAAATCTTTGATGAGAATTCTGATCTTCGTTTTATCGGAAATCGTTTTAAGGATATTGATATTGGAATATCTATTAATGGTTATACTTTTCAGACTCTTAATAAAGTTGATTTAGAAGGAGAAAATAGTTATTCGGCTTCAGCTGCGGAAGATGTAAATGCTTCCTTACTGGGTATTCTAACAAACGTAGGACAAGCCGACGGAAGGCTTATATATTATACAGAGGATGATCCCGCCGGTAATCTTAAACCAAATTATAGAAATAAACCACGTCACATGATTACAAGAATCTTGGCGATTCGAGGGGGGAAGAAATGTATTATTAAAGCTTCTGGAAAAGTATTTCTTGACGATGATGCAAATCCAGATAATGGTGCTGCCACGATTACGGGAACCTCTTCCGAACTAATGGGAATTCCTCTAATAGATAGGTCTTCCCATCAAATAAACTATGTGGAAGTACGAGGCGGAATTGATCCAAGTACGGGTAAGCCTTTTAGTGGGGTCTCTCAGGATGCTTCTGCTCAAACAGATGGAACGGGTCTTATCCCATATTATAAAAGATTGCGAGAATTACAGAGTGATGCTGATTGTCTGAGTGTGGCAACAGCTATTCGAACCGGTACTAATTTCACTCCCCAGATTATTAGAGTTCGTCTCAGGGGTATTTATGCTGATCCAGGAGAAATTATCAATTTTGCCTATTCCAATAAATCTTTTACCGCTACAAATTGTTATGTAGATAGTGTTAGAATGAATGTTCTTAATAATGTCTGTAATTATTCATTAAATACGGGGATATCTGATCCGATAACATTTAATTCTCCCGGCTATACCATGGCTGATGAGACCGCAGATGATATTGCCGAGATTCTTTATAACACGGATATTAATACTGTTTATCTTAGGATAGTTCCCTCAGTTGGAGCCACTGAGGAGGCGGGAGGGGTTAAATTAGATGCGGTTAATGAAATGGCTATAGTCTTTTGGTATACTCCCCCTAATATAGATACTTCAAGGGTAATAAATATTTATGTTCAATTTTATAGAGTTGATGCGAATGCAGATACCATTACTATAGCCAAGGATCTGACCGGTCAAATAGCAGATGGAGGAACTGATACTGTAAGCCAATGGGCGGCAGAACCTGATACTTTGGATGCCTGTGCAGGCAATAGAGAGATGGCTCAGTTATTCATCCTTACAGCCGCTAATAACTATGCTAATTATCGTTATACATTTTCTATACTCATGAATGAAGCAGGGCGAAGTATTTATATCCGTTCCATTGCTATAGTATATTATATAAAAAGGAGCATATAATATGAATATAAGACGTATATTTTTAAGTTTCTGTTTAGGTTTATGGGCAATTTGTGGATGGTTTATGGTATTAATGTTCTTTTGGGTTTTGTTAATTAATAATGGAAGGGTTATATTTGATGCAACATTATGGAATGAATTTTATTTTGAATTTATAGGAGTCCATATTTGCTTTATTTTAGTCATATTGGCTTTTATTTTAGAATTAAGGGAGATTTTCAATGAGAAGAGACGGAGGTGATAAAAAATGGGAGCAAAAGCAGAAGCAACCTATAATTGGTTAAAATCTACTAAATTGACACCAATTCAGTTAATCTATGTATTTATAGCTATATTTGCCTTTATATTTATGGCAACCGATATTTTTGAGGCTTTACCTGATATAGTCAAAGTATCTATATATGGTTCTACGGTTCTTGTAGGCATGTTATTAGGAGTATCTATTTTTGATATTAAACAACTAGCTCAAGATATGAAAGCTATATATGAAGATAAAACGATGACTTTAGAACAGAAAATTAATGCTTATGGTAATATAGCTTTGAATGTATTGAATAAGATGGGAGCTGCATGGGAATTATACCATGATGAGCAATTCGAAAACGTAAAACAAGCTGAAATAGATGAGCTTAAAGCTGAGATTAAAGCACTCGAAAACAAATTAAAATAAAAAAAAATAATTAATTTTAAACTTTCTTTTTTATTCTTTCTAATTCCTTAACAAATTTCTCTATTTTTCCATCCCTATCTTTTACTTCTAATTCTAATTGCCTTTTCTCAATATCCAATACCTTAATAAAATAAAGACTAAATACCTCAGCTCCAATAAGACCAGTTAATAGACCATAACCGATACCTTCTGCTTGGAGTTGAGTAACTGTATCTTGTACTATTAAAGCATTTAGATATAAAGCTAGACCAATTACAATTAAAACTAAAATATAAGGGACACTCTCTACAAATGCTAGTTTATATTTACTTTTCATTTTCATCCTCACTCATTTCTTAATTTTCTCCAAATCTATTTTTATATGAAACCATCCATCATCTAATGCGTTTATACTTAACCCATAATCATCTAATGAAGCATGTTCTACACCCTCAATTTTGTATTGATAATTTTCATCATGTTTCATATAAAATTCTATTGTTCTTTCATTCTTTTTCATTATTTACCCTCTGCTTTTTTTCTAAATTCAATTAACTCTTTTGGAATTGGTATTGAAGAATCTCTACAAAACTTGCATTTTTTTAGATTAATAGGGACAAACATAAATAATCTAAATTCCACATTATTCTCTCCAACTAAATACCAATATAAGTTACATTCAGGACAATAATTTATTTCTTCGCTCATTTCAATTTCTCCAACTTTTCTAAATATTCGGCCATAACATTTTTATAATTGCGCGCATTTTGATCAAAACTTTTTATTTTATGCGCAGCTTCTTTTCGTTTTTGCATAAATACTTTATTCATCTCTTCTTTAGAAAATCGATGATATTTTCCTTCAAATCCAGGCATAACTTTTTTCACAAATTCAATTAACCATCTTCGAAAAGAAGAATTTTGCGCGCACCATTCAAACATTTCATCTAAATTTAGATCTTCATCTATAACTGGTTTCGAGTCGATTGGTGTATTAGCTAATACCTTTCCAGATTGCCGTGGACTCGAACCACCGTGTCCAACCGATTTCTCGCCAATTATAGGTATAGGGGCTTTCGGAGGATGTAAGATATCCTCAATCTCTTTTTTAAGTGTCATCTTCTTTTAAAACTTCTTTTATATATCCAAGAACACCCATCAATCCAGTTCACATAAACTAAAATATCATGTGCTCTATTAGGTGTAAAATAAATTTTCTCATCACAATCTCCAAAAAAAATGTTAAATCCTAATGATTCTAACTCCTTTTCAATATCATCCCGATAATTATATCTTTCAAAAATCTCAATTACTATTTTTTCTAAATCATCTTTCTCACTCATTTCAGATAATCCTCCAATATAATCCTGATCATTTCAGAATATGGTAGATCCATAACTTTTACTACTTTATCTAGATTTTCTTTTGTCTTATGACTAATCCTTACCGTTATAACTACCGGATAATGCATTTTTCTATTTGAGCAATCTCCTTCATAATACTCAAAATCATTTTTATAGAATCTTCTATTACAACTCTCACAAACCAAAGCAATATACTCCCCAGTAGAATGGTTATGATGGAATACTAGATGTTCATTCTCTTTTTCACATTTAGAACATACTAATTTCCCTTTAATAAACTTTAAAGGAATCCTTAACATCCTAGCTTTCCCAACAATTTGGGATACATAACTTTCGGATACGTTAAGGGAATCAGCTATCTGCTTTTGGGTTTTATTATTCTGATAGATTTCTTCCAAAATTGTATTTTGTTTTGACTTCATATAAAGATTCACTTAAGTTAAGTAAAGGTACATCAAATATAAATTTATTTAAACCATCTACTTCCTCTACTCCTCATTTATTGGTTTATTAGACCCAAATATTATTTCTTGTATGGTGATTAAATAGGTAGTGTTGGCTTTCATAGTAAAAGAATTTGCCCTTGCCCGTCGGTTAATATTTATTGAATCAGGTCCCTCTTTTCTGTTTTTAGTTCTGTACATAAACTCAGCGACGGGTATTAGTTTCATCTACTTCCTCCGCTCCTCCTTCAGATATTCCTCTTTCATTTCATTACCAAATGTGGTCTGTCTTTTGAGTATAAGAACATTAATCATATTTTCGAGGTCTGCCTTTTTAATTTTTAACTCGTCTTTACCCATATTCATACAATCCTTACAAGTTATTCCCCGTGGTGGAATGTATTTTTCTATCAATTCAAACTCCGTCTGCCGGGCGGAACCGGCCTCTGTCGGCTCTTTTTCTCCCTCATATATCTCTCTTGCAATCTGTTGCTCTCCAGTAATCATCCCAGTATAAGGCTCGGATGGTTTCTCGCCATCTTTACCCTCGACCCTGTCTAATAGATCCTTTTTAAGATGATTGGGAACTGTTAAAGAGATTATATCCTGCAGGACTTCTCTATCTTGATCTTCTAATTCTATGACGGCATTATTCATTTGGTATAATTCAGAAATATGTTCTTTTAGTTCCGAGATTTCCTTAATAACATCACCAATATCATAAGCATTTGCCTCATTATTATC
>Ga0209977_10000290_pt1 | contig 19791 bp, 13 predicted proteins | sample SumtaG_2_FD_183113 | JGI IMG/M metagenome (GOLD analysis project Ga0209977, IMG submission 183113) | Deep subsurface microbial communities from Indian Ocean to uncover new lineages of life (NeLLi) - Sumatra_00607 metaG (SPAdes) (version 2) | ecosystem: Environmental > Aquatic > Marine > Oceanic...
TTATCGAAAGAAATTAAGGTTGGCCTTTTTATTTCGACTGGAAAATAATCAGTCTCTAGATATTGGAAACAATTTGTGATCCAATCATCTTGTCATCACTGAATTTTGTATCTAACCAAAATTTTTTCTTTAAATTCATTCAATAGATCTTTATTTGTATCAAGAGCACTAAGCATAATTGTACCAAAAAAGACTGCCGTCGCTTCAAAGAAATTTAAGAGGTGTTCTAATTTTTTAATTGGTTCTAAATCGCTATGATATCTCCATAATATTGATGCTAAGGGAAATGGTAAACATTCTATCCAATCTTCAAAACTTTCGCCTCTTTTATATTTTGATACCTCTTTTTTAATTTGGTTGACACTTGCAGGAAATGTCCATAATTTTTTTTCAAATTCTTCTAGCTGGACAGAAAATTCTTGTATTTTACTAACCACATCTAAGATCTCTTTCTGTATTTGTATGTTGGGTATAAAAATTTTTGAATTCAATAAATTACTTTTAGAAATCCTTTGAGTGCCTGAACCAATTGATATTTGCTCTCTTGTTCTATGTCCAAGATAATTATTAAAAAATCCACATACATATTCAGAAGAGATTTCTTCTGGCTTTAATACTATTTGTATATAATTATCCGGATTTAATCGCAATTCATCCAATGAATTGCATGCTGGAGCTGACCCTCTTAAGGGTAAATAAAAGGAATTCAATTTAGGCTGAAATTCTTGAATATCTAGAGGACTCAATTGATTTATTTCTATAACAACATCACTCAATTTTAAAGGCTTAAGACCTCTCTTTTTTGCGATTTCGCTTAAATCATTAATAAAAAGGATAGGATTTAGATTAAAATTTTGATCTTCAATTTTTTTAATATCTATTAAAGCAGAAACGAAGTTTTTAACTTTTTTCTCCATATAAAAATTAACTATATTATGCAAATTTTCAGTGCTTATGGTATTTTTATTTCCTCTTTTTTTTTCGTCACTCTCAATTTTTAAGAAATAGATTTTATTTTTTAGAGCTATTGCTTTATCCTTATTTATAATCAAAATACAGGCAGGCAATGATGATATATAAAACATATTTAATGGTAATTCTATCACCCCTTCAATTAAATCATCTCTGATAATACCCTCACGAATAGATTTTTCATTCCAACGAAATAATATCCCTTTGTCGAGCAATATCCCAGCACGTCCATTATCTTCTAAAGTCGCTATTATATGTTGGATCCACATCCAATCTGCAGAATTTGAGGGAGGGAGCCCATATTTTGTTCTATTGAATGAATCACCATTTATGAATAATTCTCTACCCCAATTTTTTAACATCCAGGGTGGATCTGCTAAGACAATGTCAAATTTTAATAATTGTTTTTCATGATCAACTAATTTTGGATCTTTTATTGTATCGCCAAATTCGATACGAGAATCATAAATGTTATTAATGAATAGGTTTAATTTAACTAAAGAATAGGTCTCAAAATTAATTTCCTGACCAAAAATTTTGAGATCATTTTTTTTCTTCTTTTGATTTTGTAAATATTTGAAGGTTTCAATTAGTAATCCCCCAGAACCACAAACAGGATCACAAACGGACATAATTTCATTAGGATTTAAAATTTTTATTATAAGCTGTATGATATCATTTGGCGTATAAAAATTTCCACCCGCCATAACACTTTTACTTAATATATAATCAATAAAAGCTCTAAAAGCATCTCCTAAAATGAATGGAGATTATAGGTTATCATTTGCCAAATTAAATTCAGGATCATTTAATTCTTTAAGAAGTTTCTTTAATGTGTTAATTTCTATTCTATTGAAATTAGATTCAAAGCTAGGCGTAAATAAGATACCCTTGAAATATAAGTTCTTACTCTCAATAATATGAAAAGCTTTTTCCAATTGATGTTTGATATCATTTTTCTCTAAAAGTAGCGAATCCCATTCTGCTTCATCTGGGATATTAAATCTTGAACCCTCATCACTATTTCCAAATTGATCAGACAAACGCTTTAATACAAATAATCTCAATATTACATTTAAATTATCTTCAGGATTGAGATAACCTCTTAAAAATTCGGCAGAAGTCCTTAACTTTTCGTTAATTTTTGTAATATTTAATGTCATATTAATCATTCAAGAAGTAGTTTAATTTTCATTTTTTATCATTTATTATATTGCTATGTATTTAATAAAGTGTTTTTCCTGTAATAAAATACTCCAAACAAAACTGACCAATTTTCGTTTTGTAGATGTTCGCAAATTACCGAAATAACTTCCGCCTCATTCACATATTTCAATAGATTTAATTTTTATTTAAGTGTTATTTTTTAAAATTCAATTCATTATTCAAGGATTAAATTAGTTTTTAATAAATTAGAATGATATTTTTACTTAAAAGTAAGATTTATTAATCTGAGCCCAATAGTATTAGTGTGTGGAGCGTAAAAGGGTGAGTTGATAGGCAGCCCTTTCTCGCAGATGAGACTTTTCAAGAGGTGATGGTTTTGGAACATAGGGTTAAGCTTACTTTTTATGGAGGGGTGAATAAAGTTGGTGGGAATAAAGTATTTTTAGAGGATTTTGGGTATGGTGTGAAGTTATTTATTGATTTTGGCATTAATAAGGAGGAGTATTCGGATTGTGCGAGGCAGTGTTATGACCCTGATAAGCTTGAGAATTTCACGGAGTTTCAAGTGCTTCCATCAGAGGAAGAGGTTCCTGTAAAAAATCTGTATTCAAGATGTTTCATATTCAATCATAAGAAATTAAATTCTCGGCAAAAATTAAGAGAATGTGAAGATAAAGTCGACCCTCCAAGCGATCTTGATGCGATTTTGATTTCACACCCCCACAGAGATCATTATTTGGGATTATCATTTGTTAACCGGAATATTCCAATATATGCTGGAGTTGTTACGAAAAGAATAATTAAGGCGAGTTCACAATGTTCGGCACCTCGAATTGAGAATTTTCTTTATGGGTTAAACTGGAAAACCTTTAGAACCGGTAATACAATTACATTGAATAAAATGGAGATTTTTCCCATCCATGTTGATCACTCCATCCCCGGCGCATATGGGTTTATAATCTGTAGCTCTGCTGGTCTAATTGTTTATACCGGTGATTTTAGGATGCATGGACCATTGAAATATATGACTTTTGATTTAATTAGGAAAATTAGTGAAGTTCGTAAAAAGAAAGGAAAAATCGAGAGTGATTTCAGGTATAGTGAAGGCAGAGTAGCTGCTTTAATTTGCGAGGGGACTCATATTCATAAGGGTGCAATCGAGTCAGAAAAAATGGTTAAAAGGCAATTGAATCAACTTTTTAAGCCACTATCTTTCGATTATCTATTAGTTCAATATGAAAGAGTTAATTGGGATCGTTTTAGGACATTTGTAGATATTTCTAAGAAGTATAATTGGAAATACATTATCGATGAAAAAGATGCGTACTACTACTATCGCTTAAATAGAAAAGCGATTTACGATACTATGAAAGATCCTGAAGTTAAATCTGATAAATCAGTCTATATTATTTCTGATGGTAAAGCCTATTTTTCTTGGCAGAAATATATTAGGAAGGTATTTAAGCAAGAGGAAATCACAAATAGAATTATATCTTTAGCTGACATTAAGAATATGGAGGGAAAATTCTGTATCTATATAACATCGCTTCAAGATTTTGAAAGAGTTAAAAAACATTTACCTAAGAAACTGAACGGAGCGTTCATTTCATCAAGTGTGGATCCTTATGCTGAGGAGTATCGACATAAAACTAAAGAAATATCACTTGAACTAAGGAAGATAGGGATACCAACTTATAAGATTCATGCCTCAGGTCATGCCAAACCACATGATATTATTAAACTAGTGCAAGAAATCAAACCAGAGCGTATAATGCCTATCCACACAAATAATGCAGAGTTTTTTACGAAATTATTCAAGAATTATGCCGCCAAAGTAATATTGCCAAATCTTAAAGAATCGATTGAAATCGTTGAATTTTAAGATGTTTTATAAAAAAATTAAAATTTGTTATTGATTCTAGCTTCTGAGTGAAGGCATATCTCTGAGCCGTAATCTTACTATGAACGCTCCCAAGGTATAAAAAAACAGTTGTATAATGCTTAAAAACAAAAATATAATTATATGAGTAAAGGACTCTTTTTCCCGCAAATATATACGCAGATTATAGGTCATTTGTTTAGTAATATTCCTTATGGAGAATCTTCGGGCAACGATATTTTGCTCCCATAATTCTGAGAGTTCATACTGTTGAATTTCATTGACTAAATATGACTTAGTCAGGTGAATCCCTCCTTAGATTATGAATTGCTAAATGTGTTCCTTTTCCATATCTTAACCATGTTTGACAAAATTCAATAAAATTAGGTGAAAAATCATGATATACTATAGTGTCTTGAATTTTATCGAAGAAAAAGCCCCTTTTTTTTAATCGAAGGCAAAGATCAGTGTCCTCGCCTCCAGTAAACAGAATATTATCATCGAATCCACCAACTTCCATAAGATGTTCTTTCTTAAAACAACAATTTACTGTTGGTAGATAATTCAGTTGGATTGGTGCTTCCAAAATATTATGGATTACATAATATTGACTAATAATATGTTTTTTAAACGCTTTGACAGCTCCACCGACACCAACAAGACTTTTATGGGCATTAGAGAAGGGTGAAGTTATTTTTTCAATCCAGTCGCTTTTAATTACAACATCATCATCAACAAATGCTACTAATTTATTTGACGCTAACTCGATTCCTATATTTCGAGAATGTGCAGGTCCCTTATTTTGGTCCTTTAACACAATTTTTTTGCAAATCCCAGTGTCTAAATCTTTCCATCGCTTGAGTAATTCCGGCGTTTGATCCGTAGAATGATCATCTATTATAATAACCTCATCTGGTAATGGAGTTAATTGATTTAAGCTTTTTAAAAGCCGAAATAGTTTCATTAATCGATTATACGTTGGAATTACTAAAGAGACTTGGATTTGTCTTTTCATGAGGATTTTTCATTGTTAGTGATTTATGATCCTTAAAAAGTTCTAATACAAGTTTTATAACAATTGACTTAAAACTTAAATTTTATTTAATTGAATTTATTTTTTATTCTTAACAGCAGCACTTTGAGCTCTTGCCTAAAATCCTTTATTTTTACCGGTTATAACGGAATGAGATTGAATTTTACTAGCTGTTTATGATGTCATCTTCTGTTTTCCCATATTTTTCAACTCATATCTATATATTTTTAGTTAATATTGGATTTTATATCATCAATGGTTTAAGAGAATATTAAGGATTATTGAATAAGTGGTATTGTTCTAATTAATTCTTCAAATCCAAACTCCAAATAGATTACACCATATATAGCTTCTACCAATGTGCTTTTCTCATGCTGGATGGTTTTTGGTTTCGCATTCTTTTCAAAGGGATCATTTAAGCGATTCAATCTGAATTCGTATAAGTTCCATTCATCGCAAACTTTAGCCAGATTATCATTCGCAACGATTCCAGCCCGTTTTATTGTTAATCGCCCTACAGTAGCCAATGAAGAGTCCCAGAGGGTTTGAACCACGCTTAAATCAAGGGCGGCATCCCCTATTAATGCTAACACATTCGCTGCATCCCCAGATGATGCCAACGCCTTGTATTCATCAATTTCGAGAGGATTATTTTTCTGATAATTAAAGTGCTTTTCCATATCTTGGTAAATATTTCTAATGCTTGGACGACATAACGAAATCATTACTAATTCCGGTGTTTTAAATTCCAATTTGAAAATATCTTCCAGTTTAGGGATTAATTCTTTCTGAATTTTGCTCATTTTATCTAACACATGACTGAGTTGGTCTAAAAAACCTTGCAATTTTCGATTTTTACTAAGATGTTCCTCTGGGATTTCATCTTTTTCTTGTTGGAGGGTCTTAAATAACAACTGAGTCTTTTTTTCAAATCCAATAGCATTCCATTTCAAACGCTTGTGCATAAATTTCACTCTAAATTAATTTCTTATTTAATTTCATCCAATTAATAGGGTTGTTTCATGAATTTTTTATCGGCCGAGCTCATCATTCCTTCATAATACGTGATATAATTTTTAAAGGCTTTTTCTACATGGTCTGCCATTTTTAAACCATATTTTGAGCAAAATATATGCCATTCTTTTAATACTTCTTCCTCAATTCTAACACCTAATTGTTTCTTTGCCAAGTCCGTTTAACACTCTTAAATTTTCAATTTCATTTTCTTTAATATTATTATAGTTTTTTACCTATTTTTATATTATGATAACATTTGCTAGCAAAATATATAAATGATTAACATTTTGTTATTTTTGTCCTAAATTAAAATATTATTAACAAATAGTATTATTGGTAAAAAAATAAAAAGATAAAATACCAAAATGTCAGGTATTACAACGGTTATTGTTAAAACAGGCGAATATAATTGTATTGAGTGCTTGGATGAGGCTTTAGATCAATTAGGTTTTAGGGGTAAGCTCAATGTAATACAAGAACAAGACTCATGTGTTATCTCGTTAAGCGAAAAAACTCAAAATCATATTAAAAATAGAGTCGAGTCTCAATTAAATTTACAATTACAAAAATTCCATGAGAAAATACTACCTATATACACAGAGCTTCATGCAATTCATTCATTTAAAGAGAAAGGCTTTAAACACGTAAAGACTTATAACCAAGACGATGGATATAAAATGATATTTGAAAAGCTAGTAGGGAAAGGAGACGACAAAAGAGTTGACAGATATGAAATCACGGTTATTGCTAGTGAAAACCGAATATTAATTGATGGAGGAAATATGCCTGGTGATTATTGCCGACAACAATCTCGTAAATTTCAGAGAAGTATGGGTAAATTTATAAGTTTTATGCCTTACCAATCCAGTAAAGCAACAGCAGTGAATGAGCCAATTAAAACTAAACAACGAATAGGTCTTAAACGACAATAACATAGGAAGATAATTATGAAGATTAGAATCCATGAAATTTTTGAAGAATCTCGAGCAAATGGCCCTAGTCTACGTTTTGTTGTATTTATGCAGGGGTGTCATTTTAAGTGTGAAGGATGTATCAATCCGCAAACACACGATCCCGATGGGGGTTATAGTCTAACTGTTGCTGAATTAATTAATAAGATAAAGTCAATAAGAGATAAACTAGAAGGAGTTACAATAACAGGTGGAGAACCATTTTTACAACCTAATGCTCTCTACGAATTAACAAGTGAAATCAAAGGATTAGGATTAAGTATCATCATTAGCACTGGTTATGAGTTAGATGAGCTTGAATGTGAAATTGAAAACTTCAATCAAATTATTACAAACTGTGATGTTTTAATTTGTGGACGGTTCCATCATGATGAATATCTCGGAATGGGATTATTAGGCTCCACAAATAAGAGGATTGTTCTAATTACACAAAAGTATCAGTTAGAAGATATATATAATACACCAAAACTCGAAATACAGATATCAAATAATGAAATTAAAGCATCTGGAACGGGTTTATATGATTTTTTTAATTGGAATCAGTTTTAATTTATATTATTATTAAAAAGAGGATAATAAATGTCAAGAAAAAAAGAGGAAGAACATATTAATTTGTTAAAAGGTAATCTCAAAAGTATGATACGGGCACGCTATCCTTACATTTGGATTCAAACTCAAGAAGAAAGCAGAATTATGAACATAATCGAAGAAATCGCAGGTGATCTAAATCGGAAATGTTATATATATGATGATGTACAAATGTGGCAATATATAACAGCTTGGACGGCTGGAGATTTAGATTATGATGAACCAGAATTACCTACTTGCTTCTCAGCAAAAAATATTTATGAAGCACTGAAAAATGATGTAATTAGTTGTATTGAAAGTGAAGAGAGATTTCTCTTGATCTTTCCAGATTTTCACTTCTCTATCGAAGATACCTCTAGGGATATACCTCAAAAGTTAATAAGAACGATTAAATGGCTGAATCCTAAAATCCGAAATAGTGCAATATCGTTAATCTTTATCTCTAATAGTAATATTATCCCTCCAGAGATTACTGATATTATGCATATAGAGGTTGTTAGGCCACCCGAAGCTAAAGAAATAAAGGTTGTATTAGATGATATTGTGAATGATTTTTCTTCTGAGGATTTAAAAATTGCTTCAAAAATAAAAGATCAGATGATATCCTCTGCGTTAGGGCTTACTTTGAATCAAGCTAAACGATTATTCTCTCTTTCAATAGCTACAAGTCACGATAATCCATCAAAAATGGTAGATGTAATTGTAAAGGGCAAAAAAGGAATAATATCCTCAACAGGTTCTTTAGAATTTTTCGCTCCTAATGAAGTTCCAACCTATTTAGCGGGATTAGAAGGTCTTAAAAGCTGGCTTAAGTTAAGGAAAGATGCATTTACACAAGAAGCAGAGAAATTCCGATTACCTAAACCAAAAGGCGTTTTTCTAATGGGCATTCCCGGAACAGGTAAATCCCTTACCGCAAAATTCATTGCTGGAACTTGGAAAATGCCATTATTGAGATTCGATATAGGTTCGGTATATGGTTCTCTTGTAGGACAAACTGAAGCTTCTATGAGGCAAGCGTTACATATTGTTGAGGCAATTGCCCCTGCAATACTTTGGATTGATGAAATTGAAAAGGCCATCAGCACTGGACCCGATCTTGACTCCGGAGTATCAAAAAGAGTGCTTGGAACGCTTCTTACTTGGATGCAAGAAACAACAGCTCCAGTTTTTGTTGTCGCTACAGCAAACGATACTTCATCACTTCCTCCAGAATTAATGAGGAAGGGAAGATTTGACGAATTATTCTTTCTAAAGCTCCCCAATGAAGAAGAGCGAGAAGCTATATTCGAGGTTCATATAAAAAATGTTGGAAGAGATCCAAATAACTTTAATATTGACCTATTAGTAAAGAAAGCTAATGGATTTACAGGAGCTGAAATTGAACAAGTAATTAAAGAAGGGCTCTATCGAGCATTTTCGGATAAAAAAAGAGAACTGAATGATAAAGATCTCATAATATCAATTGAAAAAACAAAACCATTATCAGAGACTAAAGCAGATATGATTAAGGACTTAACAGCAATGGTTGACAGACAAGAAGTGCGTTCTGCGAGTGAACGTCCTAAGAGAACAAAGCCAATCAAAAGGGTTGGAATTGAGTTGGAAAAATAAAATACTTTTTTAATATGATAAATCCAAAAGACAAATCGTTAAGCTTCGGGCAAAGAAAGTATCGGTTTTGGCGAATCTATTTTCCAAAAGATGATAATACATCTTTCAATAGGAAAAAGCCAGAATTGAGAAGGCTTTTCAGGGAGATGCTCTTAGATCAAGATTTAAATAATATTAAAGAATTTTATGAGATCGCCTCTAGTCATGAAAATGATAGGATAAAATCTTTAGCTCAAGAGATTCTTAAAGATGAGATCTCGAAATTTCCCATAGAGAAATTAAGATTAATTTTCAGATTATGGTTGAATTTTCCCATACAAAGAATAACTGATATTTTTTCGGTTGTTGAGGAGAGATTAAAGAATTCTCCTGATAAAGATGATATGGTGATGTATTTAATTGAAAAAATCTTTGATAAGAATTCTCAATTCTACTTTAATGAAATAAATCTAGGTCTAATTGAAGAATATATAAAGCCTTTTCCTTTATTATACAAACCTATTCAAAGAAAAATTAATAATTATCGAAAAAATCAAGTGAGCAATAAACTTAGACACGAACAACAAAAAGTCAACTCTACTCAAGGTGATAAGTACAATTTAGACTTGAATAGAGCAATATTTAACAAAATGATACTTACCATAAACAATCCAAGAATTATATGGGAACGATTGATTAATAGTTCCATCATCATAATCATAGAATACTTCTCTCAAATATCCTTATTCAAAAAGTGGGCTCCATTTAATGACATTGAACATGATCTATTTGATGTAATTAAAGAAACCTTTCAAAGTAAAGGCTGGCATGAACATAAGTCAATTTTATTAGAAGCAATTCAATGTGATCTTAACTCATTTCATAAATTTAGTTTTAATTTGGAATTGAATCCACATATCTTACATTTCCCCGAACAATTTGATTTTACTCAACTTAACACTAATGCTCTAACAATAAAGTGTATTGAAAATACACCTTTAAGAAAAGTGATAAACATTTATTTTAATGAAGATTTTAAATTATTTAAATTAGAACTTGACACTCTGGATTCCGTTTACCCTCAAATTCAAGATGGAAAATGTATCATCAATAATTCTGTTAATCTTAATTTGAACTTCTTAATTAGTTTATTAAAACCATTAATTCTTCTGGAAAATAATGAAACATCAGAATTACTAAATAATCTTGGTAATTATGCAGAAACAAGTAAAATCAGTAGCCAATATATTGCGATTATAAGAAAAAATCAGAAATACTTTAATTTTCTAAAGAAAATCACTGAATATACAATTCAAAAAAGATATTTCTTCAAGTTTAAACAAGAATTGGATATTTTAGATGAGAAATATAAGATTATTAATTTCAAAGAGCCAAGTTTAAGTCCTAAAAAATCTAAAAAGCAAGGAATTACGCTTACTTTCGATTTTGGAAATTATAAAACAACTTTTTGTGCTTTTAATATAAAAACGGAAAAAGTCATTAGTGGTAAGGATTTGATAAAACAAGAGATCGTGCAATTCTTTGATGTTAGTGAGTTTGGTGTAAAAATAGATTCTGTTATTTTCATCCACCCTGAAGAAGATGTCCTTTATGGACGAAAACATGAAAATTACATCTTTAATGAATCTCATATAATATGGGGTATGAAAAAAAAGATAAGAAATAATGTATTCGATAATTATAACATCCTTGGTAGAGGGTTGAATTTACTTGATATAACCAAAGAGTTATTTAGTTTTATTTTCAATGCTATTAATTGGGACAAATTCAATTTAATTGAAATTGGATTCGCTTATCCTGTAGATTCAAGTCCAGAATATCGAGTATGGCTAAAGGAGATCCTTGTAGAGACTTTTGGAATTGAAGAATCAAAAATAAATTTTATTGACGAAGCAACTGCGAATTGTTTAGGTTTAGTATATTTGGAGAATTTTGAAATATTACTTTATAAGTATTATTTAATAATCGATATCGGAGGGGGAACAACCGATTGTGCGATTTTACAGTTTAAAACTATGGATGGAAAAAATGTTGATATTTTTTCAAGAAAATCTGAATCTATTGGAGGTAGTAGCATTGAAAAACAGCTTTTCTTTGAAATAAAAAGAAACTCTAAATTTAAAATTGAAGTAAGTCAAAAAGATAAACTAATCTATTTAATTGGTATGAAAAAAATAGAGATATTTAAGAGAAAATTAGAAAGTGAAAAAATAGTATTAAATCAAATTGAGTTTGAATTAAATAAAGGAAAAATCGATAATATCATAAAGAAAAGGAAATTAAGCAAGAAAATTCTCAATATTATTGAAGAATGTATAGATGAAAGTTTCCAATATGGCGCAGATAAGATAGATTATGTTATTCTAACAGGCGGAGGTAGTGAAACACCATTATTCAAGGAAGAAATAATTAATTTTTGTAAAAAAAAAATAGATACTGCTAAAATTATTCATTTAAAAGAAGATTTTTCAATATCTTTAGGTCTTCGAACACTATTCTTAGATTTCAGCATTCAAGCTAAAAATTTGGATGAATTTGGTTCTTTAGAACTAAATAGCATAAATTCCCAATTCGTTGATTTTAATATATTGATAAAAAAGTTCACAAGATTTCCTACACCCTTTTATCACTATGAGCTATATTCACACATAAATAATCAAACTGGGATAAATTTATTACATTTCTATACTATCAGAGAAATTATAGAAGATACAGATGATGAATGGGATTTAGCAACTGTTAAAGAAAAGTCTGGAGATTCTCAGTTATTCATTGCTGAAAGAATAACTGAACAATTTATAACAGTTCCTCTTTATAATTTAGACAAACCAATAAATATCTTCTTGCAAATCAATGCTGAGAAGACGATTTTATTGTTTTATCCTATGAACAATAACTCAAATTCGCTTATAAAAATTGAAATTGGAAAAATAAGATGATGTTAGGGGTAAGAAATATTGGCAGAAAAGATAAAAGATAAATTATTAAAGAAATATGGTAAGGATAATGGTTTTGAAGGATTTTACTTTGAAAGTTTTATTCTTCCAGCAATTAAATCAACATCAGTCGATAGAATTATGATCGATGAGCTTTTTTTACCCAATTCTGAATCATATTACTCAGGTTTTTATCAAATAAATATTGAATATCAAAAACCTCGTGAAAAAGATACCAAAAAGCCTGTTGAAATCCCCCTGCCTTTTTTAAACATTAAGGAAGAAGAGGTATTGAATAATTCCATTAAAATATTTGTAGAAGAATTAGTAAATTTTGAGGAATATGAATTTGTCTTAAAACTTAATTCAAGAAAATATGACTTTGTTTTAGTAACAACAGATAATTGTTTTCTCATGGTTAGTTTAAATAAAAGTAGAAGAGCAGTAAGGGATTTTCGGATGGAAGTAAAGTTTGAGAGAGATAGAGTATCAGAAGAAACGGTAATAAACAAAGTTAAGGCGCTTATTGAGAAATATTTATTCTGGCAATATGAAAACATGAAAAATGAGTTTTATGAATATCCAAAATATCTGAGTAAAAGATTTCAACCATTTGAGAGGTTTTTAGAATCTGAGAGAAAAGCAATAACGAATGACGCCTATAAGCCAAAAGCAAAATATGTTGATATTGAATTTAAAAAAAATAATCGAATACAAAAAGAGGAGTTGGAAGACCCCGAAATTAAAGAGGAAACTATAAAAGAAGTGGCAATAATAAGGTTCGATGATTTCATTCCCCGCCAACTGAGAGAAAGAAGGAATTTAATTAAAATTGTCTGGAATGAAAACAATTTAGAGGAGGAAGAAAAGAAGAAAAAAAAGAAAGAAAAAAGCGTTATTGTCAAAATCGAAGATTGGGATGGCGGGGAATTAGCTTTAATATTTTCAAAACCTGAAGCTGTTAATAACCTAAAAAAAGCAATTAAAAGGGGGAAAATAATCTTAAAAGAAAATTTAACTAATCATCGAAGAAAGCAAACTGCCCTTGATCTTTTAAAACAACCATACTTGACACCCTTGCAAAACCTTGTTGATATGATGTTAAGACCCGAAGTGTTCTCTCCATTAATAACGAAAAAAGTCATACCTTTTGATTCCAGAATTAGACCAGACAAAACAGAGACCAAAAATCAATACAAAGCTCTTAAAAAAATATGTTCAAGCGAGGATTTAACCGTAATTCAAGGACCACCTGGTTCGGGAAAAACAACTTTAATTGTAGAATTAGTAAAACAAGCAGTAAGTCGTGGAGAGCGTGTTTTAATGTGCGCGCCAACACACATTGCTGTTGATAACATTTTAGAAATGCTGGATGAGAAAACTGACTTACACTTACAAATGGTTCGTATTGGAAGGGGATATAGAGTACAAGAAAATCTTAAAAAATATTTGATGAATGAATTAATTCACAATTGGAAACAGTTTATTGCTTTAAAGCCTCAAAACTTAGAAAATAATCAACCAGAAACTACTCAAAATGAATTAAAAAGAATTAATAGTGAATTTCTTTCTAATGTTGAGAGAAAGACAGGGTTAATTAAAGATATGATAATCAATACAAGTAATCTTGTTTGTGGAACTTCTTCAGGTGTCGTAGCAATCTATAGTAAAAATCGTTTTGTTGATGATTTTGATCTAATGATTATTGATGAATCAAGTAAAGCAACAATATTGGAATTTCTAATTGCAGCGACTCGAGCTAAAAGATGGGTTATAATAGGCGATCAAAATCAATTAGCCCCCTACATCGAAGATAGAGAAATTAGAATATTTTTTCAAACATATTTTAAAAGAAATTTTGATGAGGAAGATATTCAAGATCTCAATCGATATGCTAAAAAAATGCTACGAAACTCTCGAAAAAGGTCATCTGACTTAGCTGATTGGAAAGTAAGTAAAGATATTGAGGTTTATGATTTTGTTAAGTTATTAATGGAACGCTTTAGGACAATTTATGAAGGCACTCATTTTATACAAAAACAGAGTTATATAAAAAGTGAATGGGATGAGATTTGTCGATTATTCAATTATGATAATAAAAAAATACTTACTTTCAAACAATTAGTTGAAATTTTAGGCAGTTGCTATCATTACTTTTACAATAGAATTTATCATGTTGACGATTCTCGCTTCCAGATGCTTGACTATCAATATAGAATGCCACCCTTATTAAGCGAGTTTATTAGTAATACCTTTTATGGAGGAGGATTAAAATATGCTGAAAGTACGAAAGATCATGGTCTTCAGATTAAGACAAATAAAGTCCTCCCAAAAAACTCTAAGAAATCTTTTCCGGTCTTTACTTTCTTATCCACAACAAATTATAATGATATTCTTAAAACTAACAGAAGACTAAAAAAAAGAACATCTTGGTTTAATCCTTTAGAATCACAATTAGTTATACAACTACTCAAACAAATATATGATACACTAAAAGCTAATGGAATTAATAATTGCTGGAAATATAAAAAAGTAATAGATGTGGTATATAACGAAAATCATCCTTTAACCATTGGAGTTATCTCTTTTTATGCCGCTCAATTTAAGGATATCTTAAGAAGAATAAGGAATTTGAAATTTATTCAGTTGCAACATGGTTCATACTACAAATTCAAGGATTTAGATGTAAAAATACAAATTAGTATAGTAGATCGATTCCAAGGAAGAGAGAAAGATATTATTATAATTCCTTTGACTCGTTCAAATAAATACAAGAATATAGGATTTTTAAAAAGTCGTCAAAGAGCAAATGTGGCCTTTTCACGCGCAAAGCATAATCTTTTCATCATAGGAAACCATAACTTTTATGGAAATCTAAGATATAATAATGAAAATGAACCGTATATTAAGTTAATTCAATACTGTAAGAAGAATAATTTACTTTTCACATTAAAGCCAACTAAGGAAATAATTGAACAAGTAATAGTTTCCAAACACTTTTCCAAGAGAATTCTTACAAAAAGAGAAAAGGATAATAAAGTATATGAGAAATTTCTAGAGGATTTAGATAAGGGAATATTGAGTTCAACCAAGACGGATATGATTCAAAAAAAACCTGTATATCAACAGAAGAAAAATCAATATAATAGAAGAAAGACAAAAAGACCTCCAAAGAAAAGAAGTAAAAGTAAGGTTGTTCGAGTAGTATCCTCACATACATTTCAAATGGGACAAAATAAGGAGGATAACAAAAAAGGAGAGTAATGATGTAATATGGAGACCCACGAATTTTACAAACTTATCTTACCTGCTGATTTTATCTTGTTTGATATAAAAAATTTTAAGCAAGTTCAATATAGAGGATTAATATTACTCGAGAAAATTATCTTATCTATTGCTGATTACTTTTCAAAAAGTAAAATCAGCATTTATGAAATTTTGTTTACTACCTGCCTAAAGATTTCAATGAAACCATTAATTCAATCAATATTAGATGAGCTATATTATAATAATTATCTTGAACTAGAAACTGATTTTGAGATAGATATCTTGAGTAAGAATCTTAACAATATTCTCAATGATGTTTATAAAGATAAAGGTCCAAGAGAATCTAAAACTCGAAATCTTACTCTTGAATCTTCAAAAAACTATTTAGATTTTTCAAATGAGATAATTCAGAGTGAAATTCAAAAGATCTTATCCCAAACCAGATATTTATACCAGTATAAGATAAATGAAAGAGGAATTAAAGCGCTTAAAGAAAATCGCATAAAAACTTATAAAGATGATGGCAACTCTTCTATAGAATTAATAAGTATCGATTGTCCAAATAAAAACTTAATCATTCTAAACCATCTAATTTATAGTCAGGAAACTTCTGGTTTTACAAGGTTGCAAGCAACTGAGAAGAATATGTATCTAATTATCTCAGAAATTTTAACGGATAAAGATAATTTATTGAAAACTAAAGACATTGATTTTGATTTTATAAGCTTTAATAATAACACCGAGATTGAGGAATTAACATCAAGGAACGGTGCTTTAGTGTTTAATTATGATCAAGAATCAAAATTATTAGGAATAAAAGTTCAAAAAGGCTTTAAAAAGGATAGATTAGAAGAAATCCTTAATGATAATGCGGGATATTTTGAAAAAAATCTAGTTCTAAATTGTAACCTTTTTAATTTTCTACAAGACAAAATTTTGAACATGAATTCTGGTTTTCAGTATCCAAAAGATAAATTTAGAATTTTTAACTCAAAAATATATTTTGAAGTTAGTTCTATTGAGGATTTGAAGTATATAAAAAAATATTTACCAGAACCTTACAAAAAAAGTATTTATAATAAATCTTATCGGTTTGAGCTTAACGATACAGATTACAATTTAAAAATAACCTTTCCCTTAGTCATATATCCAAATCCAAATAATTACGATGTTTTTTCAGCATATACTAAGGATTTTATTTATTACAATTACATTGAGGAGAAAAAATTAATTTCATATAAAGATTTGGATGATATTTTCACTATAATAAATCAAAAATATTCAAAAATTGAAGAAGAACTAAGTGAAGCTCTACAACTACATCGTTCAGAGCTATATAAGGACTTTATTGAAAAAGATGAATATGAAATTTATTTTTTTGATGACTTAATTAAGTTCAGATTTAATTACGATTTTCCTGACTTAATCAGTAATAATTATGGAATAGTTATTAATACTGAACGAATTCCTATTAACTTGATTTTAAAGCTCGGGACTAATGAAGTAAGATCTCTCTATGCTAATTATCCTGAAGGAATAAGAAATTTTAAGATTCAAATGAGGAATTTAGAAAAAAAAGAGATAAATTATGAAGTTAAATTATTACCAAATCGAAGTAAGAACACCCATAAAGAATTATTAAAGTTTCTATTAATGAAGAGATTTGAAATTAATACGCTGGTAATGTTTCAAGATTTTATTAAATCCATCTCTGAGATTTTAGAGGATTGGGATAAATATAGTGAATTATATGGTGAAGAATTTAATAATCAATTAAAAAATTCGATTATGGATATCAAATCCGAGGATTTTACTGATCTTTATTACAAATGTCATAAAGACAACAATTTAGTAATCTCAGTTTTCGAAATCGAGGCAAATCAAATTAAGTCACATTTAGAAAAAGAAACAAATTTAGAATTTGGTACTCCTCTTGAATTTAATCTAGACGATAAACAATTTAATTTATTATATTACATTAATCATCAACATCTATATGATTTTTTAACCAAAGAAGAAGACAGATTAACTATTATTAAAAAGTCTTTAATTAATCATCAAGAGATTTATCAAGTAAATATTAATGATAATCTAACTCTTAACACTAATTTAGTCCGTATTATTAATTTCGATGATATTCAAAACCAAGATTCTGAAAAACCGTTAGTTAAACTATTTCTCTTTATTTTTAGTAAAATTTTACAGCATAAAGGGATTTATTCTTCGATTAATGAATCATTTAGAGAATTTGAGGATTATATCAAGGATTATAACAATATTCTGTATAAAAACAATTTAGATGATCTTATCCCCTTTCATTTTTCTGATGAACTTTATCCAACTTTTATTAATGAAATAAACAAATCGGGTTATTTTTTCATTGAAAATCTTATTATCGATAATTTAAATGCCCAAATTGAACAAAATTTCGAATTCAATATTAATTTTTTAAAAATTTCTGAAGAATCGAATCAAAATGTTTGTTATGAAATTAATGAAACGAATAATAAACAAATATCTAATAATTTCGATTTAGTAAAACCATTGACCATACAAATTTCTATAAATGAAAAGGATCTAGAAATAAATTGTTATTTTCTTCCTCAAATGAATGACCAAAATATATTTCAAATGCAATTTTTCGATGATATCATTACTAAGAGACTTATAGAAAGTAAAAAAGATGCAGACGATGAGGATTATTTTCTCTTAGAAGAACTAAGAGAAATCTTTGAAGCAGTGTTTGATGAGTTGATTAATTTATATGATTTGGTGCAACAAGAACATTTCCTATCCAATCCGAGGATAAGAAAGTATATCAATAGAAAATTAAAAGATGATGAATTTCTTAAGAACTTTCTTATACTAAATCCTTTTATTAATAAACAAATCCAGAGTGACCCTATTTTGTCAAAATACCAGTTGTTTAATCCTAATAAGATTGAGATATCAACTAGGGAAAAATTTGTTGAAATAAAATTAAGCAAGAAAGAAATTCTGTCTTTTGATGATATTAAAGATTTTAAACATATTTCTGGGACTCACTTTCTAAACTTTAAAGTAAAAAATAAGAAATTAAAATATAACTATTCTTTCAACGCATTAGATCAATATGGAATTGGTTATATTGAATTATTAAAGCATTACTTCAAGAGCAAGGACGATTATTCGTCAAAAAATTTCTTAGACATTAATTATGAGCAATTTAAGACAGAAATTCAACAAAAATATGAAAGCTCAAAATATTTAAATGAAATTAATATAAATCTTAGAAATTTGAATACATTTAAAAGTTTCTTAAGAGAATTAGATGGAATCTTAAAAAACACTCAATAAAAATAAAATAATTGCGAAATGGATTTTAGAAAAAAAGGGACTGATAAGAGAGTCTAAAAATGTTAAAATCATAGAAGAGAGGGGTGTTGAAATCCTTCTGATATCCTAACAATATTATCATGGCTTCGATCTTCACCTCATATTTTTAATTCAAAGCGCAAACTACTGATATTTTAATTTTTAAATCCTTCAGCATCCAATCATTCATTACACAATTTATCGCATTTTTGGATGTAGGGATAATTCCTTCCGACATGAAAAAACTCCACCTTTTCGTATTTCTCACACAGCTTATAGACTTCGCTGCACATTTTCGATAAGTGTGGATAATTGATTTTCCATTTCTTATTTATTTGTTGTATTGCTAAGTTGCTATCAGAATACACTTGAATGTGCACTCGTGAGAATCGTTCAGCAACTTTTAACGCGTTAATTATAGCTTAATACTCGGCAGTATTATTTGTCGCAGTTCCATTAAAATCACATTCATCATGGATAATGTTATCGTTATGAACAAATAGAAAAGCCCTAGCAGCTGGACCGGGATTACCGCGTGAAGCACCATCCACATAAATTTTATGTTTGTCTCCTTTTTTAACTGGACTTCTATTCATAATAAATCGGAGTGATTTTTTTAATTTAAATTTATAACAACCTTTTTAATAAAATTCTAAAAACTGAATTTTTGAGCTTCTTTTAATTGTAGAAAGTTGTCAAAATTTTCTTTAAACCAGGTAGCATTTTCAGTATGAACTGGAATAATGTAATCGGGGTCAATTGTTTCGATTGCCCACAATAGATCGCTTCTTGAAGCGTGTCCAGATGCGTGAAATCCTTTTGTAAATTCAGGTTTTAACCGTCCATTTTCATTTAAAATTTCGAAGCCATTGACATTAAATTCGAAATGTTTGAGCCAATTATTTAATCTTATAAAGTCAAATTCAGATTCTTCTTGGAAAGCTTCGCTTGAGGAGTAGATATAAGTTCCATTTTGGGGTTTTATATCGAGTA
>Ga0209977_10000291_pt1 | contig 19787 bp, 10 predicted proteins | sample SumtaG_2_FD_183113 | JGI IMG/M metagenome (GOLD analysis project Ga0209977, IMG submission 183113) | Deep subsurface microbial communities from Indian Ocean to uncover new lineages of life (NeLLi) - Sumatra_00607 metaG (SPAdes) (version 2) | ecosystem: Environmental > Aquatic > Marine > Oceanic...
CCCTCAAGAACGATGCTTCAGATTGGCTCCCCGGGCAGGACTCGAACCTACAACCTAGTGGTTACAAGCTACCCGATATTTCTACCGGACTTGGACTATCTCTTCATCCTGACCCGATATCAGGATGCCGGGCGCTGAGAGGCTTATAGGTGGGAATCCTCATCCTCTAGTCTCTGCACGTTCCTACCTACTTATTTTCCCTTCGGTAGGCTTCGCTCAGGGTTACCGTATCCCGAAAGCTTCTCGGAACTTAGGTTTCCTTGAATTCACCCGATTTTTCAACCGCGGTTACCCGCGGAAGCTGCAAATTTTTACAGCCACCCGCTCTACCATTGAGCTACCGGGGAAGCTAATTTATTTTAGGCAGATTAAGGAAAAAAGTCAAGATCAAAACCTAATAAAAAATCCCGGCAGTGTCCTACTCTCCCACAGAGTTGCCCCTGCAGTACCATCGGCGCTGGGGAGCTTAACTTCCGTGTTCGGAATGGGAACGGGTGTTTCCTCCCCGCCTTAACCACCGGGAAAAATTTGCTCAGCCTAAATCAATCTAGAGTACTTGCTCTTAGATAACTGCACAGGATAGGTTACTCAAAAAGTCAAACCCTCGGCTTATTAGTACCAGTAGGCTGAACACGTTACCGTGCTTACACCACTGGCCTATCAACCTGGTGGTCTGCCAGGAGCCTTACCTCACTTGCGTGAGTGAGAGATCTAGTCTTGGGGGGGGCTTCCCGCTTAGATGCTTTCAGCGGTTATCCCGTCCAGACATAGCTACCCAGCGATGCCACTGACGTGACAACTGGTACACCAGAGGTCTGTCCATCCCGGTCCTCTCGTACTAGGGACAGCTCCCCTCAAATCTCTTACGTCCACGGCGGATAAGGACCGACCTGTCTTACGACGGTCTAAACCCAGCTCGCGTGCCGCTTTAATAGGCGAACAGACTAACCCTTGGGACGGGCTACCGCCCCAGGATGCGACGAGCCGACATCGAGGTGCCAAACCTCCTCGTCGATGGGAACTCTCGGAGGAGATAAGCCTGTTATCCCCGGGGTACCTTTTAGCCGTTGAGCGACGACCCTCTCACTCAGAATCGCCGGATCACTAAGCCCTGCTTTCGCATCTGCTCGAGATGTCTCTCTCGCAGTTAAGCTCCCTTATGCCTTTATACTCTTAACGCGATTTCTATACGCGCTGAGGGAACCTTTGGACGCCTCCGTTACTCTTTAGGAGGCAACCGCCCCAGTCAAACTGCCCATCAAGCACTGTCCCCCATCCGGATAACGGATGCGGGTTAGAACCTAAACGTAACAAAGGTGGTATTCCACTGACGGCTCCAGGAAAGCTAGCGCCTTCCCTTCTCAGCCTCCCACCTATGCTATATAGATTACGTCAAGACCCAATGCCAGACTGCAGTAAAGGTCCCGGGGTCTTTCCGTCCTGCCGCGGATAATCGGTATCTTCACCGATAATACAATTTCACCGAGTCCCTCGTTGAGACAGTGCCCAAGTCGTTACGTCATTCATGCGGGTCGGAACTTACCCGACAAGGAATTTCGCTACCTTAGGACTCTTATAGTTAGAGCCGATGTTAACTGGGGCTTCGGTTTGAGCCTTGCAGCCCTCCCCTTAACCTTCCAGCACTGATCAGACTTCAGTCCCTATACATCCTCTTACGAGTTAGCAGAGACCTGTGTTTTTAGTAAACAGTCGCCTGGGCCTCTTTGTTGAAACCCCTTCGCGCTTCTCAGATTGCAAGCAATCTGATACAACGCTAATGGGGCACCCCTTCTCCCGAAGTTACGGGGCTAATTTGCCGAGTTCCTTAACGAGGGTTCGCTCGAGCGCCTTAGCATTCTCAGCCAGCCTACCTGTGTCAGTTTGCGGTACGGACACCTGAATATATCGCTTAGAGGTTTTTCTTGATGGCAAGGATCAACCACTTCCCTCATTAAAAAGAGGTCCCCATCACAGCTTGGGATTAACGATCGCTTGGATTTACCTGAGCGATCTCCTCAACTGCTTGGACATGGACAATCAATCCCATGCAGGCCTACCTCTCCATGTCACCCCTTCACTTAGCACTATCCAGGTGGTGCCGGAATTTTCTACCCGGCTGCCCATCGCCTACGCAATATGCCTCGGCTTAGGACCGACTTACCCTGGGCGGATTAGCCTTCCCCAGGAAACCTTAGGCTTTCGGCGCAAGGGTTACTCTTCCTTGTTTCGTTACTCATGCCGGCATCATCTCTTCTACTTCGTCCAGGTACCTTTCGGTTCCCCTTCAACCTAATGTAGAATGCTCCCCTACCGAGCAAAGCTTTGCTTTGCAGCTATTAATGAGTAGCCGTCGGTAAAACCAACAACCACTCACTATCTGCAAAAAACTTTACTCCCGTGGTTTCGGTAGCAGACTTGAGCCTCGTTAAATTTTCGGAGCAAGATCACTAACCCAGTGAGCTTTTACGCACTCTTTAAAGGATGGCTGCCTCTGAGCCAACCTCCTGGCTATCTAAGTAATCTCACATCCTTTCCCACTTAGCCTGCATTGGAGACCTTAACCGACGGTCTGGGCTCTTTCCCTCTCGACTATGGGGCTTATCCCCCACAGTCTGACTCCTGCGCTAAGGATATAGCGGTATTCGGAGTTTGATTGAGTAAAGAAGCCCGAAGGCTCCTTTATCATTCAGTGCTCTACCCCCGCTATCCAAACGCAAGGCTAGCCCTAAAGCTATTTCGGGGAGAACCAGCTATCGCCAGGTTTGATTAGCCTTTCACTCCGACCCAAAGCTCATCGCCTGACTTTTCAACGTCAGTGCGTTCGGGCTTCCGTACATGGTTAAATGTACTTCACCCTGGCCTTGGGTAGATCACCTGGTTTCGGGTCTACTTAAAGCAACTTGGCGCCCTATTAGGACTCGCTTTCGCTACGGCTCCGGAAGTTTTTCTCCCTTAACCTTGCTACTTTAAGTAACTCACCGGCCCATTATGCAAAAGGTACGTGGTCACACCGAAGTGCTCCCACTGCTTGTAAGAGTAAGATTTCAAGTTCTATTTCACTCCCCTCCCGGGGTTCTTTTCACCTTTCCCTCACGGTACTTGTTCACTATCGGTCACTAGGTAGTATTTAGCCTTAGGAGGTGATCCTCCCAGATTCCCACCGGATTTCTCGTGTCCGATGGTACTCAGGTCTGATGAAAATGAAATTCACCTTCTTTCGAGTACAGGGCTATTACCTTCTCTGACTGGCCTTTCCAGTACCATTCCTCTAGAAGATAAATTCCATCCGCCTCACTGTAGATATTAGCACTCACCAAACCTACAACCCTGCATAGGCAACACCTACAGGCTTGACACCTATACAGTTTAGGCTCTTCCCTTTTCGCTCGCCGCTACTGGGGGAATCGAATTTTCTTTCTTTTCCTCAGGGTACTAAGATGTTTCAGTTCCCCTGGTTCGCTCTTACATCCTATGGATTCAGATGTAAGTAGTACGGCATTATCCGTACTGGATTGCTCCATTCGGAAATCCCCGGCTCAAAGCCTGTTTGACGGCTCCCCGAGGCTTATCGCAGCCTACCACGTCCTTCTTCGCCTCCTAGTACCAAGGTATCCATCTTACTCTCTTAGTAGTTTGACGCTAAAGAGTAACCCATCACTATGCAGTTATCAAAGAGCAAAGAGATTTACCTCATTACATTAATGACAAAAATCTCCAAAACTTAGACCAATGCTACTTTACCGCATTGGTGGAGATGAGCAGATTCGAACTGCCGACCTCCGCCTTGCAAAAGCGGCGCTCTCCCACCTGAGCTACATCCCCATGGTGGGCCCACCTGGACTTGAACCAGGGACCTTACCCTTATCAGGGGTACGCTCTAGCCACCTGAGCTATGAGCCCGAGAAAAAAATAGAGTGGCAGAGCAGACAGCTTTGGGTAAACTTTTTTTTCTGTCCCTTGAAAGGAGGTGATCCAGCCGCACCTTCCGGTACGGCTGCCTTGTTACGACTTCATCCCCCTTGCCAAACACACGCTCAATACTCTCCCTCCGACAGAATCGGTTAGTTAAGTATCTTCAGGTGCATCCAACTCGGGTGGTGTGACGGGCGGTGTGTACAAGGGCTGAGAACGTATTCACCGTGGCGTTGCTGATCCACGATTACTAGCAATTCCGGCTTCATGCAGGCGAATTGCAGCCTGCAATCCGAACTGGGGCCAATTTTTGGGATTTGCTCAGGATCGCTCCTTTGCGTCCTTTTGTCTTGGCCATTGTAGCACGTGTGTAGCCCAGGACATAAGGGGCGTGAGGACTTGACGTCATCCCCACCTTCCTCCGCTTTCTGGCGGCGGTCTCCTTAGAGTACCCGGCTTAACCCGCTGGTAACTAAGGACAAGGGTTGCGCTCGTTAAAGGACTTAACCCAACACCTCACGGCACGAGCTGACGACAGCCATGCACCACCTGTGCTAGCTTCCGAACCGAAGTCCGGATCGCTTCCCTTTCAGGTCACTACTACTAGCATGTCAAACCCTGGTAAGGTTCCTCGCTTTGCGTCGAATTAAACCACGTGCTCCACTGCTTGTTCAGCCCCCCGTCAATTCTTTTGAGTTTCAGCCTTGCGACCGTACTCCCCAGGCGGGGTACTTAACGCGTTAACTTCAGCACAGAGGGTAATGCTCCCCCCACACTTAGTACCCATCGTTTAGGGCTAGGACTACCGGGGTCTCTAATCCCGATCGCTACCCTAGCTTTAGTGCCTCAGCGTCAGATGCAAGCCAGGAAATCGCCTTCGCTACCGGCGTTCCTCTGGATATCTACGCATTTCACCGCTACTCCCAGAGTTCCATTTCCCCCTCTTGCCCTCTAGTTATACAGTATCAGAGGCACTTTCCACCTTGAAAGTGGAGATTTCACCTTTGACTTATATAACCGCCTACGCACTCTTTACGCCCAGTAAATCCGAACAACGCTTGCTCCCTACGTATTACCGCGGCTGCTGGCACGTAGTTGGCCGGAGCTTCCTCTGAGGGTACCGTCAATCAATCCGAAGATCGACCATCGTCCCCCCTGACAGGATTTTACGACCCGAAGGCCTTCATCATCCACGTGGCGTCGCTCCGTCAGGCTTTCGCCCATTGCGGAAGATTCCCTACTGCTGCCTCCCGTAGGAGTCTGGGCCGTGTCTCAGTCCCAGTGTGGCCGTACGCCCTCTCAGGCCGGCTACCCATCATTGCCTTGGTGAGCCTTTACCTCACCAACTAGCTAATAGGACGCGGACTCATCCTTGAGCGAAGAACTTTGAAAATCCAACTTTGGTTACCGAAATTGCTTTCTGTAATTTTATCCGGTATTAGCATCCCTTTCGAGATGTTATCCCGGTCTCAAGGGCAGATTATCCACGTGTTACTCACCCGTTCGCCGCTAAGATCAACCGTGGCAGAAAGTTCATAACTCACACAAAGTGTGAATTAATCATCTTCTGCTTCAAGCTGATCTCCGCTCGACTTGCATGTATAAAGCACGCCACCAGCGTTTATTCTGAGCCAAGATCAAACTCTCCGAATAGTTTTTTTTTCTTTAAGGGGCTATCTGCTCTACCAAGTTTTCAAAGATCTAGTTATAGTATATACTATTATTTTTAACTGTCAAGTGCCAGGGTGGTAATTTCACCAAGTGATTCGCTGCTAACTATCAGGCGATTATAATATAAAAAATTTTTTAATTTTTGTCAAGTCCCCTCACTCTCGCCTGAGACTAGCTCCTAACTGCTCCTTCAATAACTTCACTATGGCTTGCTGAATGCTATCTACCTCCTCATCTTTTAAGGTTCTATCCGAACGTCGAAAAGTCAAAGAATAGGCAAGACTTTTATAATGAGGAGGAATAGATTCTCCCCGATAAATATCAAAAAGCTCAGTTTTCTCCAACCACCTTCCTCCTGTCTTGATAATCTTCTCTTTGACTCTTTCGGCTGGGATTTCTTCTTTCACCACCAGAGCCAAGTCACGTCGAATAGAAGGAAACTTTGGAAGCGGTTTAAATCTCTTTTCCAGGCTATGAGAAGACAGAAGATAAGGAAAAACATACTCAAATAGATATAGGGGGAAGGAGAGCTGGAAGTTTTCGGCGATTTTCTGGTTAAGTCTTCCCAGTCTCCCAATGGGGGTTTCCCCCTTTTTAACTTCAGCTCTCTGTTGAGGAGAAAGGTAAGGACAATCACCGGGGGTATATTCTACTTCCTTTATGTCCAGACCATCCAGGAGAGTTTCCCCTATTCCTTTCAAAGAAAGAAAGTCAAACCCTTTTTCCGAAACTAACCCGGCCAAAAAAGGAGTTTCCTGGAAAGGATGATCTTTCTTGAAGATAGGTGCTAATTCAAAAATACGCAATTCCTCTATCCCCTGATTGAGATTATGAGCCACAATGGCTAATAAACGAGGAAAAAGATGGCTGGTTAGAATCTGTCCTTGCGTAGATAGAGGATTTCTGATCTTTATTTCCTCCTTAAGGGAAAAACTGGCCTTCCTAAAGAGACTTTCCTCACTGAGGCCACTTGCTATAACTTCATAGAACCCCAACCCTTTAAGGATTTCCCTTATCTTTTTTCTATAAAGTTCCTCAAGAGGCTCGCGAGATTCCTCGCCTCCTAAAGGGGGAAAGCTTATCCTTAACCGATTATATCCATAAAACCTGGCTATTTCCTCAATGAGATCTATTTCCCTGTTGATATCAGGTCTAAAAGAGGGAATGCCTATCCTCCAGCTTTTCTCTTTCTCCTCGACGTCAAATTGTAGACTCTCGAGAATCTGCTTCATTCTGCCCGAGGAAATCTGGCTTCCCAGAATTCGGCGGGTCCGAGAAGGACGAAGAAAAGTCCATTGTTTCTTTACCGGCAGCGATCCCGCCTCCCGGATGGGTCCCTCAATCTTCCCCCCAGCTACTGCCTGGAGAAGAAAAGCGGCTCTATCCAGAGCTTTCCTTACCCCTGAAGGATCCACGGTTTTTTCAAATCTATGGGAAGCCTCAGTGCTCAAACCTATTCTTCTGGAGGTTCGCTGGATACCCACCGGATCAAAGTAGGCCGCCTCCAGAAGAACATCTTGGGTAGCTGGAGTAACCTGAGAATCTTGTCCTCCCATAACTCCAGCTAAGGCAATCGGTGCTGCTGCGTCAGCGATAACCAACATATCCTCGTCAAGCTCTCGTTCGATTTCATCCAGAGTAATTAGAATCTCATCATTTTTTGCCCGGCGAACCATTATCCTGTGGTCGGTAATGAGCCTATAATCAAAAGCATGAAGCGGTTGACCCATCTCCCACAAAACATAATTAGTAATGTCCACTACATTATTAATGGGTTTGGCTCCAGAGAGCACAATCTTTTGCCAAAGCCAAAGAGGAGAAGGCCCCACTTTTACATTCTTTATCAGGCGAGCGCTGTAGTAAGGACAAAGATCGCTATCCCTTATCTCTATCTGAACTTCCTCAAGGGAGCTTACCTTCCCTTCTCTTATCCTATAAGAAGGTAAATGTAGTGGGTGGTGAGTGAGGGCTGCAATTTCCCTTGCTATTCCCAGCATGGAAAGGCAATCGCCGCGGTTAGACGTTACCTCAAGATCCAGGACGATATCTTCCAGGTCCAAAGCTTCAGATAGATTTATTCCTGAGCTAAGATATGAGGGAAGCACCATAACTCCTGATTGATCCTTACCCAATCCAAGCTCATCCTCTGAGCAGATTGTTCCCGGAGAATCCACTCCCCGCACTTTTACCTTTCTTACCTTTATTCCCCCCCGAAGCACTGCTCCCTCCAAGGCTACCGGGACCATCAAGTGCGGTTTTATATTAGGCGCACCGCAGACCAGGGGGATAACTTTGCCTCCTACATCTACCTTAACTAGCTTTATCCTATCCGCATTAGGATGAGGCTCAAGGGAAAGAATCCTCCCTACTACAATCTTTTCGAGTTTACCGAAGGGCTCCACTAATCTTACCTCAAGACCGAGGTTGGTTAGCTGCTCACCTAGCTCCTCCGGAGAAAAAGTAAAATCGACTATTTTTTTGAGGTACTGATAAGACACTCTCATCTTTATTTTTCCGGTTTGGTCACTTTTATACAATAGACGAGCCTCTTTGTCAAATTCTTAACCCCCAGTTTCCGGAAAAAGTTTGAAACTGGCTTTCTGGAAAGGGCCTTTTAATTTGACAGGGGTGGGGGGAAATTATAGAATAACCAAAGGAGGATGGGTCTTGCACGAAGAATGCGGCATTTTTGGGATCTATAACCATCGCCAGGCAGCCAGGCTGACTTACCTCGGACTCTACGCTCTTCAACACCGGGGACAGGAGAGCGCAGGAATAGTCTCTTCAGATGGATTTAATGTGGCTACTCATCGGGGAATGGGCCTGGTAGACAAAGTTTTTAATAATGATGTATTAAGATCTCTTCCTGGCCGTCTGGCTATCGGGCATAATCGTTATTCAACCATGGGCTCAACTAGCCTGGCCAATACGCAGCCCTTGCTGGTGAGTTTTTTTGGAAAGGGAATTGCTCTTTCTCACAACGGAAATCTTATCAATGCGCAAGAGCTAAGAGAAGAACTTGAATCAGGAGGATCGATTTTTCAGTCCACTATGGATACCGAGATCATCGTGCATTTACTCACCAAGTTTGCCAAGTCTCTAGGGAAAAGGCAGGCTCTTTTGGAAGCTTTAAGGCGAGTAAAAGGCGCCTATTCCCTGCTTCTTCTTTCTGACCATGAACTTATTGGAGCCCGAGGTCCCCAGGGATTTCGCCCTCTTGTTTTGGGCAGGTTGGGGAAGAGTTTTCTTCTGGCTTCAGAAACCTGTGCCTTTGACCTTCTGGGAGCGAAATACCTAAGAGAGATAGAGCCTGGGGAGATGTTGGTGATAGGGGAAGAGGGGTTAAAATCTTTCTCTCTAGGACCAACGGAAAGAATTGCCCAGTGTATCTTCGAGCACATCTACTTTGCCCGTCCTGATAGTATTGTCTTTGGAGAGAGCGTTCATAAGGTAAGGGAGAGATTAGGAAGGCGCCTGACTCAGGAGAAACCATCCCGGGCAGATCTGGTGATTCCTGTTCCAGATTCAGGAGTCTCGGCCTCTTTGGGCTATGCTCGAGAGAGCAGTATTCCCTATGGTATGGGGTTAACCAGAAATCACTATATAGGAAGAACCTTCATCCAGCCCATCCAGTTCATTCGGGACATCGAGGTGAAGATAAAGTTAAATCCTATACGCGACGTTCTCCGGGGGAAAAAAATTGTTCTGGTGGATGATTCTATCGTCAGAGGCACCACTTCCAAGAAGATAATTCGTCTGTTAAGAAAAGGGGGAGCAAAAGAGGTTCATTTCCGCATCTCCTCCCCCCCAATCAAATTTCCCTGCTTTTTTGGAATTGATACCCCGGTTCAAAGAGAACTCATCGCTTCCTCTCGCAGTGTAGAGGAGATAAGACAAAAGCTGGGGGCAGATACTCTTGGGTACCTGAGTTTAGAGGGACTTCTCAGTTGCGTCAAGAATCCGAAGAATTATTGTACTGCTTGCTTTAGCGGTAATTATCCTCTGGAGGTTCATCCCCGCACTAAGTATATATTTGAGACTAAAAGGGTGGGTGCGCAGGCTAAGATTTTACGCAGGCTGAAGCCTGCGGCTACCGGCGACTACCAAAAATGACGGGGTTCACTGAATACTTACCCAGGGCGTTCCGGTAAGAAGCATACCTAACTTGAGTCTGATTGCTCATAAACCCACAAGAGGTGGGGGAGGGCGGCCTGGCTAAAGGTCAACGGAAAGTACGCCTGGAAATTTGTGCGCTTTGACCAAGAGGTCGGTGGGATCATCAACGACTACGTCAAGGGGAAAGAGGTCCATGAGGTCACCGGCAAAGACTATTACTGCGACATTACCTCTATGGTCATACCGGGTAAGAACACGATTACCTACTATCACTACACTGAGGGACCCGGTATCGGAGTGAAAGTGCGGATTCACTGAGAAAGGTAAGCCGAGGCAGCCGCTCCTGAAACAGCTCAGCAAACACCGCCTCTCGAGAAATCAATGGCTTCAATCACCAAGGAGTTCTTCTATGATACGATTTGCAAGTCTATAGCTTTAGATCCAGGATGGTGTGATGAGTTCTTTATTCTCAAACCGAATGGTGGGACCGGCAGTAATTACGATCACCCCAACGGGCCAGCATATTTGCGGCCGCAGATCCCAGATAAGTATTATTCTTGCCCCTGGGGGAGAAAACGAAACTTGCTCGAATTTGTGGCAATCTTTTCGAGATCGCTATGGAGCTTGTCTTTAAAGTATACCAGGAGGTAGTAAAGTTGAAAGTAAACACTGCCAGGATACTCTTTCTGGGATGGCTGGTGCTTTCCCTTGCCTCAAGGGTCTTCGCACTTGATACTATTGAGCCGACGTGGTTGAGGTTCTGGGGAGGCGGTGAGAACGATCGCGGTTACGGGGTTGCCATCGATGCCCGAGGTAACGTGTATGTAACAGGGCGCACAACCTCCTTCGGTTCGGGCAAGGGGGACGCCTTTCTGCTGAAATACACCCCCGAGGGAGAGCTCCTCTGGGAGAGAACCTGGGGAGGGAGTGAGGACGATGGGGCCGTTGGTCTTGCTCTCGATGCCCGAGACAACGTGTATGTAGCAGGGAGGACAGTCTCCGTCGGTACGGGTAATGAGGACGCCTTTCTGCTGAAATACACCCCCGAGGGAGAGCTCCTCTGGGAGAGAACCTGGGGAGGGAGTAAGAACGATTGGGCCGGCGGGATTGCCGTTGACGCCCGAGGCAACGTGTATGTAACAGGGGGCACATGCTCCTTCGGTGCCGGCAAAGATCTCTTTCTGGTGAAATACACCCCCGAGGGAGAGATGCTCTGGGAGAAAACCTCGGGAAAACGCGAGAACGATTGGGCTGGTGGGGTTACCATCGATTCCCAGGGTAACTTATATGTAATGGGGGGCACAAATCCATTCTGTACCGATGAAGGTTACTTCCTTTGGGATGATGATGTCTTTCTGGTGAAATACACCCCCAAAGGAAAGGTGCTGTGGGAGAGAAGCTGGGATCTATGTAAGGACGACTGGGCCGGCGAGATCACTGTCGATCCCCGGGGTGACGTGTATGTAGTAGGGACCGCGTGGTCTGGTGGGGGCTTTTTCAGTGTCTTTCTGGTGAAATACACCTCAGAGGGAGAAGTGCTCTGGGACAAATTATGGCCCGAACATGGGCGCGGTAGTGCCGGTGGAGTTGCCGTTGACGCCCAAGGTAACGTGTATGTAACAGGGAATACAGATTTCTACAGTGGGGGTGATGAGGGTGCCTTTCTGGTCAAATACACCTCAGAGGGAGAGCTGCTCTGGGAAAAAACCTGGGGAGATGAGGGCGAAGGGGGTAGCGGTATTGCCCTCGACGCCCAAGGTAACGTGTATGTAACGGGGTGGACCTCCTTCGGTTCGGGCAAGGAGGACGCCTTTCTCATGCGTATTCCATCTTTCCTTCCCCGGTAGAGAACAAGAAAGTTGCCCAAAATTTGAGCAAGTTTCCTGTAAATTAAACAAAAAGGAGATCTAGGTTTTAATCTTTCTGCCTTAATTTCTGATTGATCTCATCAAGCAATTTTTCTGCCCTATCTTTATAGACAGATTCGTACTCGATGAGCTTTAGGAGACTTTCCTTAGCCCTGACATAATCTTTCTTTTTCTGGTAGACCTTAGCCAAAAGGAAAAGTGCAGCAGTATATTCAGGAAAGATATTTAAAGCCTGTTTGAAATTTTTGATTGCCTGGTCATATCTTTTTAGGGAACCGTATGTCATGGCCCGAAAATAATAGTATCTGTGGTAGCTATCATCCCTCTCAATGGCCTTGTTGAATTCAGTCAAGGCCTCCTGGTATTTTCTTTTCCCTAATAATACTTCCCCTTTCTCGAAATGGCCATGTCCTTGGGTTGGCTGCATTTCTTGGATAAACTCCACCCAATCTTTTTCCAATCGTGGCAAATTTATCTTGGCAAAAACTCCTTGGAATACGTTATTAGTATTTTCTTCCCGGGAGGCATCCGGATTTAATACCTCAATGAAATTGTCCAAGTAACGAGCCAATTGAGCCTTTTCTGATTTTAAAAGGTAGTAGCAGAAAGCCCAAGATTCCGGACAAGTTGAGCCGGAATTTTTCAGCCATTCCTCCTTACTCATGGTAAGCAAACTCTTGAGATCAATATATTGATGTTTCTTGGAAATCAGTACCTTCTCTTTTAGTTGTCTTAGCCACCCCGGACTAGGCTTTATTTGTAGTCTTCCTTGCTCTGTCATAGGACTTGCCTCAAATAGCTCTGCTAATCCTTCGTTAAGCCACTGGGGTGGATAACAAATGAAATGGCGAAAATATTGATGAAAGGCTTCATGATGTAGTCTTCTGAAGAATGGGATTTCAGGTAGTAGAAAACAAACCGCTTCCCTTTCCTCTAGATTCCGAGAATGATGATGGTAAACGAAGCTCTTACGATCATATGTGTCACCAAAAGCCTCTCGGCAATACTTATGAAAATCTTCTTTCCTGAGGAATATTCTCACCCTAAACAGACTGGAAGGTAGCTGTTCTTCAGGAAAGGGTAAAATTCTAGAATACTCTTGGAGGATGGCCTCCATATGGTTTCCTACCTTTTTAGCCATCCCGAAGCTCACGTCAGTTATTATTTCATAATGTTCTGTTTGGTATTTAATAAAAGGATTATTTTTCTGCTGGGAAGGCTCTTCAGCAGGAACCTTTGAACTTAAGAATAACACTAAAACAATAGAAATCGCATTAATTACCACGGCTCTTTTCATTTTTTTCTATTTATGCATGCGTAATAGTCAGATCACGATTAGCGATTGCTGTAGTCAGTCCAACAAAGCCTGCTCTCATCAAAGAAACGACCAACTTGCCGTTTCTCTTGGATAGAGACGGTCATTGATTGGGAATAGCCGAGGACAGAGTGATCATTGGACCTGGCGAAATCTGTGACTCGGTGACTAGATTTACCCCGTTAGATAGCGAGCATCTAACGGGGTTTGCCACTAAATTTGGATTATCTCTCAGTTATTCTAATATCTTCGATAATCCCTTTTTTCTCTACTTCTAGGTGGGCGAGCTTCGTCAACCTTCAAGTTACGTCCTTTGAAATCGGAACCGTCCAGTGCTTCTTTTGCTTTTTCAGCTTCTGATGAGCTAGACATTTCAACAAATCCAAAACCTCTACCTTCAATTATGTTAACTTGCTTAACTTCACCATGACTGGAGAACAACTCTTCCAACTGCTCCTTAGTTACAGAAAAACTGAGATTTCCTACGTAAAGTTTGCTACCTTGCATTCTGACCTCCTTTTTTTCTTTGTTTCTCTCTGTCAAATAATGTTTCTTTTGGAGGTAGAAGCAAGAGCGCGTCCTAGCCTACCAATGACAACATTATTAAACACAAGAGAGCCCTCATCAAAAACTTGTTTCAGAAGATTTGATTGAGTATTCTTATCACCCCCTTCAGTATTTGCCAGCCATTTCAGATAATGGTCACCGAGTCATGGCAAAGTGGAAAATCTGACTAAACTATCCTAAAAGGCCCCAGGGCATTCCGGTAAGAAGTATACTTAACTTGAGGACCCCCATGAAGATGAAGTTAAAAATCCCACTTATAAGCAAGATAATGAGGATGATGAAACCAAAGGGTTCAATTCTGCTCAATCGGTAACTGTACTCCTCGGGGAGAATCCCGGTCAAAATTCGGGAGCCATCAAGGGGAGGAATGGGAATTAAATTAAAGATAGCCAGCAGAAGATTGATGGTAACTCCATAAAAAAGAATGATCGTTGCTAGAGATGCCTGAAAAGCAAGAACGCGAAAAAGAAGAGCTAAAAGAAGAGCAATGCCCAAATTGGTGGCCGGACCTGCCAGTCCAATCCACATCATATCTCGCTTGGGATCATTTAAATTATAGGGATTTATGGGAACCGGTTTGGCCCAGCCAAATATGAACCCCGGAGCTCCAAAAAGGCTCATCATGATCATAATGAATGGCAGAAGTATGGAACCAATAGGGTCCAGATGAGGAATGGGATTGAGGGTAATCCTGCCTGCCTGTCTTGCCGTGGGATCACCATGATGCTCAGCCGCAAGTCCATGGGCACATTCATGCAGAATTATAGAGAAAAGTAAGATTATGAGAGAAGAAAATAACAGAAGTACTTTCATTTTTTTTCCTTGAGGGGAAAATTATTCCTTACATACTTTATTTCTTCTTTCTTCGTCTTTATCCTTCCATCTAATCGAGCTTTTTTTAGCTCCTCCAGAATCTGACTGAATCTTGGAGAAGGTGAGTAGCCCAGACGTTTAAGGTCATTTCCGTCTATCTCAACTTTCACCTGCTTCAATTTTGCTAGATAATGGAATATCCGGCGTTCCAGCATTTTATCTCTCGTTTTAGCTATAGCAAATAATAGAACCTCCTGAGAAAAGGGCTCAAGCAAATGGTAAATAAGACTCGGAGCAAGTGATTCGGGGATACTTAGCCCCCTAACTATCTTTTCTGCCTCAAGTCTACCACCGATAAGGGAATCCCTTTCTTTTTTACTAAAGCGGTATCTCTGACAGAATTCTTCTACCTCAACCTGACTCATATCATCTAGTAACAACAGCAGACGAATCAGCCACCTCTTGACTTCTCTGGAGAAAAGAATCTGGAAACGGGCAAAGATATCCACTAGATAGTCCAGTTTTTTTTCTTTTTCCAGGGTAAGCTGGAGCTTAGGATGAACGGCCTCAAGAACACCCAGTTGTTGCATCCGACGAATGACTTTACCCGGTCGGTCTTCCTCTAGAATTTGAATCAGTTCTTCCCGAATCCTTTCTCCACTTAATCGGCTCAGAGCTTTACTTCTAAGGGCTTCCCCCATTAGCCTAGCCGTACGCTCCTCCAAGGTAAAGGCGTATCTCTGTTCGAATCTGACTGCACGAAAGACTCTAGTAGGATCTTCGATAAAGCTATCTTCATGTAAAACTTTCACCTTCTTTTGCTCAAGGTCAAGCTGTCCGCCAAAGAAATCTATCAGATTTCCAAATCTTTCAGGGGCAAGATCGATGGCCATAGTATTTACGACGAAATCCCGACGAGAAAGGTCCTCTTGCAGAGAAGCTGGTTCAATCTCAGGCAGGGCAGCCGGCCCCGGATAAAACTCTTTGCGGGCAGTGGCAATATCCAGTTTAAAACCGTCGGGAAGGGTGAGAACGGCTGTTCTGAATTCGGTGTGCTTCTTTACCTCTCCGTCCAACGCCCTGGCAAATTGAGCGGCAAACTCGATCCCATCTCCCTCAATGACCAAATCTATATCTAGATTCTCTATCCCCAATAAGAGATCACGCACGAATCCGCCTACTATGAAGGCCCTGTATCCTAACTCGGCAGCTATCTGGCCAGCTTGTCTGAGAATTCGATGAACTTTCTTGGGAACCCTTGTCTCAAGCGAATTTTTAAGATTCTCCTTGTTTTTGCTTACCCTCAGGGTCTTTTTTCTCCCATGAAAAGCCTCTAAGAGATCGGAACCGGTGAGAATCCCTACCAGCTTTTTCCCTTCCATGACCAAAAGTCTTCGGGTTTCTTCCTCTATCATAACCTGTTGAACTTTCTTAATCGAGACAGAGGGAGAGATAACCGCAACTTTAGGGGAAAGGTAACTTTTTAAGGGAATTTTTCCCCAATCATGAGCCAGGAGATAGTCTATTTTTTTTCGCGAAATTATTCCTATCACCTTTCCGTCATCCATCACCGGAAGATCCTCCACCCCGTACTCATTTAGTATCTTTTTTGCCTCCTTAAGTGAAGTCACAGATGAGGCTGTCCTGACGGGAGAACTCATTACCTCACTTACGGTGACCCGTGGTTCTATTCTATCTTCGAGAACTTGATAGAGCTTGTGCTCGAGTCTTTTGAGATTACCTTCTTTAATCAAGGCTGAGGCAGCGAAGTTATGTCCACCTCCCCCGAAAGCGGAAAGTATCTCACTTACGTTGACCGAGGGAGTTCTGCTCCTACCGAGGAGATAAGTTCGATCTTTGGACTTTATGAGAGTAAAAACCACCTCCAGGTTTCTCAAATCGATGAGCTTATGTAGAGGAAGGGAAAGTCCTCCTACAAATTCGTCAATTTCAGTAACTATTACCACCACCTCAACCCCGTTAATTAGCCTCACTTTAGCCTTTTTCAAGAAATCATTGAGAAGCAAGTTCTGCTTTTCCGTGAGTTGTTCGTTTAAGAAACTGGAGATAAGCTCGAGGCTAGCTCCCTGAGAAAGGAGAAATCCCGCTGCCTCAAGGTCCAAAGAGGTGGTTGAGGTAAAACTTAAAGAGCCAGTATCCTCATAAATTCCCAGAGCAAAAAGAGTCGCCTCCGCCGGGGCAATAGAAATACCTTGTTCCTTTATTATATGGACCAAGATACTAGTGGTTGCACCTATTTCTTGGCACACGCCCCCATCCCCCTTTATATCCTGAGGATGAGGAGGATGATGGTCATATAGGTGAATTTCCACTTGCCTTTTTCCGATAAGCTCACGGAAAATCCCTATACGATTAATCCAGCGGGTGTCTACCAGGATAAGACGATCTACAGTATCAAGATTAACTTTTTTTACAGCGACATCCTGCAATATCTTTCCATAAACACAGATAAATTGACTTACTTCCTTGGCTACCGATCCAGGAAGGCATATCTTGGCTTCAGGATAAAGTTTCCTTGCCGCCACCATGGCAGCAAGGCCATCAAAGTCCGTTCCTGTATGAGTGGTAATTATCTGCATTTTTGGCGTACAACTGAAATTAAAATAGCTCCTTTTGCTTAAAATATCAGATTGAGCCTCGCTGTCAAGGAAGGCTCAAGCTCGAGGGTGGTATTTTTTATAGACCTTTTTCAAGCGTTCCTGGGTTATGTGAGTGTAGATCTGAGTGGTAGAAATGTTGGTATGTCCTAGAAGCTCCTGTACGAAACGAAGATCAGCATCCCGGGAGAGAAGATGAGTGGCAAAAGAGTGGCGAAGAGTATGAGGCGAGATCTTTTTAGTTATACCAGATTTTTGACTGTACTTTTTGGTAATCTTCCAGCAGGCCTGTCGTGAAAGGCGCTTTCCATAACGGTTACAAAACAAGGACAGCTTATCGGTGGTTTCTATCCTTCTTTTTCTCAAATAGATCCTCACCCATCGGCAAGCCTCTCTTCCCAGAGGGACAATACGTTCCTTGGAGCCTTTACCCAAGACTTTTACCCATCCCCCTTTAAGATTTAAATCGGTGAGGTTAAGATTAACTAACTCCGATATACGAAGGCCAGCTCCATATACAACCTCCAGGATGGCCCTATCCCTGGATCCATATTCCTCATCGACAGATGGAGCCTCCAAAAGGGCCTCGACTTCTTTCTCGGAAAGGAAAGAAGGAATCTTTCTTCCCAACCGAGGAGAGCTAACTCCCTCTACTGGATTATGATCGATCTTTCCCTCTGTGTAAAGGAACTTATAAAACATCCTCACCACGGAAAGTTTTCGATTTAGAGTGCGAGACTTATTCCCTTTTTCTCTTAAAGTGGCCAAGTAATTTCCGATCAGGGCTGAGTCCACCTGGAGAAACTCTTTTTTTAACCAATCTCTGAACTGACAAAGATCTCTTCTATAAGCCTGTAAAGTATTAGGAGAAAGACCCCTTTCTATGCTCAAATAGTCAATAAAGGGCTCAATTGAATTACGAGACAAATTGCTCGCCTTCTCTTAAAGCCTTCTCATTCAAGGAGAGAAGATCCAACTTATCGGCTGAAATCACTTGTTTAAAGGAGTGAATTAGACTTTTTAACTCAACTACTCCTGTTTTTTTGACCCAGGCCCCCAGAGCAACCATGTTAGCAATGCGAGAGCTACCTATTCTCTCGGCTATTTCGTTGGCCGGAATCTTGATTATTTCTATGTCCTCACGAAAAAGCTCCTCCTTAACGAGAGAACTATTGATGAGAGCCCTTCCTTTTGCTTTAATGCGAGGAAGAAACTTAAGATAGGAAGGATGACTCATCATAAGTGCATTTTGAGGATTAGCCACCACCGGGGAAGCGATAAGCGAATCTGAAACTATCACTGTACAATTGGCTGTTCCTCCCCGCATCTCTGCTCCATAGGAGGGAAAGTAGACCACTTCTTTACCCTCCTTTAATCCGGCGTGGGCGAGGAGTTTTCCGGCAAAGATTATTCCCTGCCCTCCGAATCCAGCTATTATGAGTTCTTCATACATTTTAAATTGCCTCCCGAGCCATCTTCACTCCTTCTTCTATGATTCTATCTAATTGGCTTTGGCTGGAGGCCTCAGCATAAACCCTCACTTTGGGTTCGGTCCCTGAGGGTCGAATAAGAAGCCAGCTATCATCTTCCATGAAGAATTTGACCCCATCGATGGTTTTAGTCCGTCTGATGGGTATTCCACCTAAAGTCGAATAGGGTGGGGAAGAAAGTTTTTTTATCATCTCTGGTTTATTCACTTTTGCCTCGGCAAAATCTATCCTTTTGAAGAAAGAGGCACCAAATCTATCCTCCATTTGTTTCAGAATTACAGAAAGGGGTGAGCCTATTCTGGTAATCATCTCCACAAAGAGAAGACCCGAAAGAATGCCATCTCGCTCCATGAGATAGCCCCGAAAGCCGTATCCTCCACTTTCCTCACCCCCGAAAAGAATATCCTTTTCCTGCATCTTATCAGAGACATATTTAAAGCCTACCGGTACCTCATCTAAAGATAGATCAAACTCTCTGGCTATTCTTTCTGGCTGATAACCCAACGAGACAGTCTTCGCTACTCCCCCTCGGAGATTTTTTTTCTCCACCAGGTACAAAAGAAGAAGGGAGAAAACCTGGTGAGGGGTAAGGTATCTTCCCTCATTATCCACTATTCCTAACCTATCTGCATCCCCATCAGTAGCTACTCCTAAATCTGCCCCCTCCTTTATTACCTTCCTCTTTAGATCCTGCAGGTTCTCCTCAATAGGTTCAGGATTTATCCCACCAAACCCGGGATTGTATTTGTGATGAATGGTGATTACCTCACATTTTGATGAAGCAAGGATTTTTTCCACAAAACTGTCTCCGGTGCCGTACATAGGATCGTGGATGATTTTGAGATGCGCCTTCTTTATTAGATCCATGTCCAGAAAGGATTCAACCTTCTTGAGATAACTGGACACCAGATCCTCTTTTTTTAAAAGTCCTTTTTTTTCAGCTTCTCTTAGAGAAATCTTTTTCACCTGGTGTTTATCAAGGAAGGATTCGATAGCGTTGGTGGTCTCGGGAGGGGCCGAGCCTCCAAAAGATCCCCTGATTTTAATTCCGTTAAACTTAGGAGGATTATGAGAGGCGGTGATCATCACGCCTCCTGCTAGATTTTTATGGGTTATGGCGAAGGAAACACACTGGGTGGGAATATCTTCTGGAGAAAGGATTACTGAAAGACCGTTGCCGGCGAAGATTTGGGCTACTTCCTCGGCAAATTCCCGGGACAAAAAGCGGGTGTCATATCCTATGGCCAAACCTTTTTTCCTCTCCAGTCGGGTTTGGTAATAATCGGCAATGGCCTGGGCAACTTTAGCTACATTGGCAAAGGTGAAATCATCGGCAATTACTCCCCTCCAGCCATCGGTGCCAAATTTAATCTTTCCCATAACCTCATCCTCAATGTAAATATTCAGTAAAGGACGC
>Ga0209977_10000292_pt1 | contig 19770 bp, 20 predicted proteins | sample SumtaG_2_FD_183113 | JGI IMG/M metagenome (GOLD analysis project Ga0209977, IMG submission 183113) | Deep subsurface microbial communities from Indian Ocean to uncover new lineages of life (NeLLi) - Sumatra_00607 metaG (SPAdes) (version 2) | ecosystem: Environmental > Aquatic > Marine > Oceanic...
CAGCGATGCGGATCATCTCAAGGAAGGTTTGCTCGGCATCCTTGTAAGCACCGCTTCTTATCCGACTTTCCCCAATCAGGTTTAGGAGCGCGCAGCGCTCGCTGTCGTCAGAGGCTAACTCAAGGCACGCCTTAAACTTGGCAATCGCCTCGGCGTGGCGGTATTCGTGCATGGCACGGATGGCAGCACTGAACCGAGTGACATTCTTTTGCTCCCTAACCTCAGGGATTCCGTCAAGGTAGAGTGAAACGTCCTTTACAGTTTCCTGAGGTTTCTTAATCTCATCTTTTAACTCTTGAATTTGCTGTCGGTCAGCCTCCCCTTCCCTGTTCTTTACGGCGCTTCTGGAGATAATAGATTATGAGCGCGACGGCAACCGTAACTACTATCCCGACAACAGTCAGGATTAAAGCTAAGCCCATCTAGCCCTCATAAAACCATCATACCGCTTACGGTCGCTTTGTCAAGGATTTACCCCACGCGGCTGCTCCGCATCCACGCGGGGACCCCGAACACACGCTCCTTTTGCCTGCGGGCAAAATCTCGCAATCTCATGGCACTCACCTCAGGAGCAAAAGGAGGAAAGGATTAAAAATCCCTCGATGAGATTGCTCCCTGCGTTCGCCCTTCGGAGCTTCGTCGCTGCGCTCCTCGCAATGACCCGCTCTACTACTCCCCTCCCTTTACGGTGAGGGCTACCCTCCAGAGGAGGCTTAAAAAGGGAGGGTGAAACACATAATCACCCCCGCCTTTATCCTCCCCCATCAAGGGGGAGGTAATTTGCGATCAACAAAGTCGCAGCAAAAATACCCCTTCCTTGACGGGAGGGGGTAGGGGGAGGGTGATTAAAACACCCCAAACGGCTGCTTCACATCCGTTCGGGGACCTCATAAGTATTTGTCACAGGCTAGAAAACCTGCACAGCTTTCATTACCTGCGATCTTTTGTGCGTAGCACAAAAGGAGCATCTTATTCACCCCCACCTTACGCGAAGCGGCGTTCACGCCCATCCTCCCCCATCAAAGGGGAGGAAAAACGGCGTTATGAGATTACTCCGCAAGCGTCGTCCTTCGGTGAAATTTGAAATCCCTTTATGGGTAAATCCTTGACTTAGCCTCCTTCCTCATATATACTGCATCGTGGTTGACGTTTACCTCTCCCTGCCTTCGTGCTTGACCATGGTTTCAGCGGCTGCCGAGATATATCCTGAAGAGACCGTGGGTTATCTCGTGGGCTATCCCATCAAATCGAGATTCATAATCGAGTACGCCGTCCCATTCCAGGCGATCGAGTCCACCGAGGAGTTCGCATGGATAGACGAGAACCGCACCGCGCGCATCAACCGCATCATCAACCGATTCGCCGAGGGGATGGAGATTCTGGGGACGTTTCACTCTCATGCAGGCAAGGACTCTCAGAAGGCCGTTCCCTTACCCTCACCTGCCGATGTCAACCACATCCTACCCGATGAGGTGGAGCTGATTGTAGCCCTGAATCTCAAGCGCAAAGAGGTTGCCTGGAACGAAGGCCGCTACACGATCTACGGAACGGTGGACAAATTTCACGTGGAGATAGGTGGCTTTGTGAAGACATCCACCGGACGGGGCTGGAAGCGTGTGCACATCAACTGCTCGGGCGTAACCGGGGTGATACCATGATGACTAAGCATCCCTTCAGCAGAGTCGCCGACTACTACGACACCCTGATGAAGGGGATCGATTACTCCGAGTGGGTAAACTACACCATTGAGCTCTTCAAGCACTTCGGCCATAAGCCTAAGCGAGTGCTGGACTTAGCGTGTGGGACCGGCTCGGCCACCATTGAGCTTGTTCGCCTGGGTTTCGAGGTGACCGCAATCGATCTCTCAAGCGAGATGCTTGAGATCTTAAGAAAGAAAAAGAAGACCCATAAGATCGAGATCATGAAGGCAGACATGCAGAACTTCAAGCTCTCTCATCCGGTGGATGCGGTCACCTGCTACTTCGACAGCATCAATTACCTTACGGAGGAACACGCGCTCAAGAGATGCTTCCGCTGCGTTTACGAGGCCCTGGCAGAAAAAGGCATCTTCGTATTCGACATGAACACCATCTACGGGCTGGCAAAGGTATGGGGCACCAATACCCTGGTAAGGGAGATAGACAACATCTACTCGGTGTGGCGCGCGGTCTACGACGCCAGCAAGTATATCTCTACGCTTTACCTGACGCTTTTCGTGGGCGATGGGAAGTTCTATAAGAGGGTGGAGGAGGTACATCAGGAACGCGCCTATCCCATGGAAAAGATCGAAGAACTCCTCCGGGAAGCGGGATTCTCAACGGTAAAGATATTCGCCCACATGACCACCAACTCCTTCCTGGACATAAGCTCACGGGTAATGATCGTCGCGGAGAAGAAAATATGAAGATAGTAGCCGATCTTCACCTTCACTCGCGTTTTTCGCGCGCGACAAGCAAGAACATGCGCATCCCGGAGATGGCGCGGATGGCAAAACTCAAGGGTATAGGACTTCTGGGAACCGCGGACTTTACCCATCCTGGCTGGCTTGACGAACTTAACCGGCATCTTATCGAGGCCGGGCCAGGGATCTATGAATACGACGGGGTAAAATTTATTCTAACCTGCGAGGTTTCAAACATTTACACCCGCAAGGGGGCGCTGCGCAGGATACACAACGTGATATTCGCTCCATCCTTCGACGATGTGGAAAAGATCTCGAAGTTCCTTGGCCGCTTCGGCAGCCTTACCTCGGACGGGCGGCCAACCCTTGGCCTTGACTCAGAGGCCATGCTTGAAGGGATAGGCTCGCTCTCCCCTGATAGCTTCCTTGTTCCTGCCCATATCTGGACACCCTGGTTCTCGCTCTTCGGCTCCAAGTCCGGGTTCGACTCCTTAGAGGAGTGCTTCGGGCGCTATTCAAAGGAGATATTCGCGGCCGAGACCGGGCTTTCTTCCGACCCGGCCATGAACTGGCGGCTTTCGGCACTTGACAGGATAACCCTTATCTCCAACTCCGACGCGCACTCGCCCGCACGCATGGGACGCGAGGCCAACATCTTCGACATAGAGCCCTCGTTCTATGAGCTGAAGGACTCACTCAAACAGAATGACCCGAAGCGAATGCTCGGCACCATCGAGTTTTTCCCCCAGGAGGGCAAGTATCACTACGACGGGCACCGCAACTGTAACATTCGCCTGGCGCCGGGCGAGTCGATCGGGGGGAAAAATATCTGCCCCCGCTGCGGCAAGCCGCTTACACTTGGGGTTCTTCACCGCGTAGAAGAGCTTGCCGACCGGCCCGAAGGCTTCCATCCTACGGGCGCACTGCCCTACTACTCAATAATACCTCTGGCTGAACTCATCGGCGAGGCCAAGGGCATTGGCCGGGACACCGCCGGGGTAGGCCACGTCTACGAACGGGTATGCCAGGAGCTGGACGGCGAGTTCAATGCCCTGCTGTGGGCGGATACCGAAGAGATAGCACGGGTGGCCGGGCGCGAGATCGCTCAAGGCATAGCCAGGATGCGGAAAGGTCAGGTCAAGGTGGAAGAAGGCTACGACGGGGTGTTCGGCACCATCAGCGTATTCGGCAAGAAGGAAGAGGAAGCTAAGCCCAAAGACGAGGAAGACAAAGGCCATGAGCAGTTGTCGCTGTTTTAAAGCGGTAGGGGCACGGCATGCCGTGCCCCTACGAACGTGAAGGGAGCGGACTAATGAAGAAACTCTGGGCACCGTGGCGAATGACCTACATAAGGGAAGCGTTATCCGGCGAAGGGAAGGATAGATGCGTATTGTGTGAGATCGGTTCCGCCCCGCCCGGGGACGACGAGAAAAACCTGGTGCTTGCCCGCGGAAAGCACGTGTTCGTGGTCTTAAATCGCTTCCCATACAACAACGGGCACCTTATGGTGACGCCCTACAAGCACACAAAAGAGCTGGCCGAGCTTTCAGACGACGCTTTAGCCGAGCTCTTGCGTTTTACCCAGCGCTCGATAGACACACTTCGCCGGGCGGCCAATCCTGACGGGTTCAACATAGGAACCAACCTCGGCAGGGTGGCCGGAGCAGGAATCGAGGATCACCTGCACCTCCACGTGGTGCCCCGCTGGTCAGGCGACACCAACTTCATGCCGGTTTTAGCCGACGTTAAGGTAATCTCTCAGGCTCTCGCCGAAACCTGGCGGGAGCTCAAAGAAAACTGGCAATCCTGAGTGATCTCTTCTTGGAGTATACACTCAGAGGGATGACTAAGTGACTCAACAGCCATCTTGACACTACACGGAACGTAAATATAGTAAGAAGGACAAGGCGAAACAAGTCTCCTGAAGGAGGAAAGATATGGAACGAGGCCGGGAAAAGTACGTAGTAGATGAAAAAGGCCAAAGGACAGCGGTAATCATTCCCATCAAGGAATATGAGGAACTTCTGGAAGATTTACATGATCTTGCAGTGGTTGCCGAACGTAGGGATGAGCCGACCCTGTCCTTTGAGGAACTTAAAAAGAAGCTGCAAAGGGATGGCCTCCTATAATATCCGCTGGAAGCACTCAGCGGAAAAGGACTTAAGGAACATCGACCCACAGCATATTCCTCAAGTCATTCAAGCTGTTGAATCCCTTGGAGATAATCCCTTTCCGCCACACCATCGCAAACTTCGCGGTGCAGAACAAATCTATCGAATTCGCGTTAGGGACTAAAGAGTGATTTATCAAGTAGATGATAAGGCAAAGGTCGTAATCGTTTATCATATTCGCCACCGAAGCCAAGCTTATCGCCAACCATAAGAATGATTCACCTATCTGTCTCATCGGGGGGATACGACGTTGAAGCCTGAGACACCTGTTCAGTACCTCAAAGGGATCGGACCCAAGAGAGCGGCACGGTTGTCGAAATTGGGTATCAACACGGTGGAGGATCTGTTGTTCCATCTGCCTTCAAGATACATAGACCGCTCCAACCCGGTGCCCATAGCGTCGGCACAGATCGGCCAGGAGGCAACCTTCGTGGTCAAGGTTATGGGCTCGACCTTTCGCAGAAGCAGGCGCGGGCCGCTTGTGCAGATACTTGTGGCAGACGAAAGCGCCCAGATGTACGTGGTCTGGTTCAACCGGCCTGACCTGCGAGGCATGTTCAAACCAGGGGAGAAGCTGTTGGTCTCAGGACAGGTTACATTCTACGAGCGGATGCAGATGGTGAACCCCTTCTTCGAGCGTCTGGATGCCAATCCCGATTTCTTCGAGCGGCCGATCTTTCCGGTGTATCCTTTGACCGAGGGTCTTGCTGCATGGGAGGTGCGCAGGGCCGCAAACCGCGCATTGGATGAGCTGGAGGAGCTGCCGGAAACGATTCCTCCCGAACTCATGCAGAGACACGAGCTCCCCGGCATCATGCAGGCTTTACAGTACGTGCATCGGCCCAAAGAGATGGCCGAGATCGAGAAGGGGCTTGCAAGGCTGCGCTACGAGGAGCTGTTCTACTTCGAGGTCCTGATCGCGATGCGGCGCAGGAGCCTTGAGGAGGGGGTCGAGGCCGAACCTTTGGCCCCGGAAGGGAAGTTGACCAAGGGTTTTCTCAAGGCGCTTCCGTTCGAGCTGACCCGTGACCAGCTGAAGGTGATAGCCGAGATAGGTGCTGACATCTGTGGTAAGAACCCCATGCACCGCCTGCTGCAGGGCGACGTGGGGTCAGGCAAAACGGTCGTGGCTTTATGCGCGATGCTTGCGGCTGCCGATGCGGGCAGGCAGGCGGCGATGATGGCACCCACCGAGATTTTAGCCGAGCAGCACTACCAGGGATGGAAGAAAACCCTTGAGGCCATTGGAGCAAGACCGCTCCTGCTCACCGGTAGCCTGAAGAACAAAGAGAAGGAGGAGCGTCGCGAGATGATCGCCCGGGGCAAGGCGGATATGGTGTTCGGCACACACGCGCTGATCGAGGAGAACGTTGAGTTTAGAGACCTGGTCCTGGTTGTCGTGGACGAGCAGCACCGCTTCGGGGTGATGCAGCGAGCGGCACTCGCTTCCAAGAGCGAGGTGAGACCTCACGTACTTGTGATGTCGGCAACACCTATCCCTAGGACATTAACCCTTTCCTACTACGGCGACCTTGACGTATCTGTAATCAAACAGAAGCCTAAAGGGCGAGCGGAGCGAAAGACGGAGCTTGCCTACGAGAGCCGCAAGGAGGGGGTTTACAGATGGCTCGAAGAGAGACTCAAGGAGGGTGATCGAGCGTACGTGGTCTGCCCGTTGATAGAGGAGTCGGAGAAGCTTGAGCTCTCCTCGGCAAAGGAGACCTACGACGAATTGGTAGCCAGATTGGGTGATGAACACCTGGCCCTCATTCACGGCAGGATGCGCGCAGATGATCGGATGCTCGCCATGGAGCGATTCCGCACAGGCGCAGTGCAGGTGCTTGTCTCGACCACTGTGATCGAGGTGGGCGTAGACGTGCCCCAGGCTACCATCATGATAATAATGCATCCTGAACGCTTCGGCCTTGCCCAGCTTCACCAGCTTCGCGGAAGGATAGGCAGGGGCCAAAGGCCTTCCCGCTGCGTATTGCTGATGCCTCCCGGGCTCTCGCCAGAGGCAAGGGAAAGGTTAAACTTCTTCGCAAACACGGAGGACGGGTTCGCACTTGCAGAGGAGGATTTAAGGATACGCGGCCCTGGTCAGATCATGGGTAGGCGCCAGCACGGGCTGCCAGACCTTAGGATTACAGACTTACTGCGAGACCGGGATCTGCTTATGGCCGCACAAAAGGATGCTTTCAAGATATTAAAGGAAGATCCAGAGCTTAAAAAACATCCGCGTGTCTCGGCAACCATCCGGCGCAGACATGCACAAAGCTTGGAACTCTTAGGGGTGGCTTGATGAAAAGATTTGCAGCAACAGCCGCAGTTGCACTTCTGGCGACAGGCTGTAACTATAAACCTTCCTCTGTAGGCCGGGCGCGAGACGTGCTGGTCTTTACCGAGCATAAAGAGGTGATCGAGCAGGAGCTGGCGTTTGCTCTGGGAAAACAGATATTCACCCCGCAGCCCGCCAAGGAGTTCATCGTTCGTTACATGGAACCGGCCGAGATAGCCAACCGACTGACCCAACACGGCATATTGATCGTGGGATTCGAGTCGGATTCCTTGATAAACAGTTTGTTTCCTGACCTTTCCGCAAACGACTCCTTCGCGCTCTACCGCATCAACGATGTATGGGCAAAGAATCAGAGCGTTCTTGTCTTCATGGCGCGGGATACATTGAGCATGCTTTTGGGACTGAAGGCCGTGCGCTCAAAGATCCACGAGGTCTTCAAATACCGACTGCTACAGCGCCTGCAGGCAATGACCTACGGCAAGGGCGAAGACGCCGAGCTTTCTGAAGATATAGAGACTTACGGTTTCAAGCTCAAGGTCCCGAAGGAGTGGCTGCTGGATGAGCGCTTCGCTGAGCACAACTTCATCTGGGTTCACGCTCATGAACCTGATCGCTCTATCTTCATCTACTGGGAGGATAAAGAAAGACCTGAGGTTTCACGCGAAGCGATGCTTTCCTTACGCGACAGCCTGACCGCCCGCTTCTACGAGGGAGACTATCTGGACTCAACATTCACAACTGCCGGGCCGTCCTACTTCCGCGCTAGCGAGGCGATACGCATCGAAGGGGTCTGGCAGAACGATTCTATGATAGTGGGTGGGCCGATGATTGGCTTCTCGTTCAACGAGGGCGGCCGCTTCTGGATGATAGACGCCATGCTCTTCTACCCCGCTCCTCCTACCAAGAAGGTCTTCTGGCTGAACCAGCTGGAGGTGATCCTTGCCACATTCGAGCCGCTTAAGGCGTCTAAATCGGATTAGTGAGAAAACGAGTATACATATCTACTGCGGAGCGCTCCGGGGCGCTCTACGCCGGGCTTATAAGCCAAGAACTCAAGAAAGCAGGGGCCCAGATCATCTGGCCAGGCTTACTTGAAGAAGGGAATGCCCCTGTGGGATTTGCAGCAGGGATAGAAGGCGCGGGGGAGGCTCTGGTAAGGATGAAGCGTATAGAACGGGAGGTGCGCAGGGTGAAACCGGATGTGTTCCTCGCGGTGGCCTGGTCCGAGCCGAACACGATCCTTGGATTAAGGCTTAAGGACATGAAAGGTATGCGCCGAGTGTTCTTCGCCCCGCCGCAACTGTGGGCATGGGGTCGCTTCCGCGCAACACTCCTGCGTAAAGGCTACGACGCCCTTCTTTGCCTTTATCCAAGGGAGGCTCTGTTCCTCCGCTCCCTTAGACTCCAGGCATACTTTGCAGGCAACCCCCTGGTCGAACATCTTACCCCCTACTTCGATGTGAAAAGAAAAACCTCAAGGGCCTCAAGGAGTATAGCCCTGCTTGCGGGCAGCAGGCCGTCTGAACAGTCAAGACACAAGACGCTGCTCAAAGGATTCAGGGATGCCTGGAAGCAGCTCTACCCAAAGGACAGGGCTATATGGCTCTTCCTTACAGAGGGTGAAGCAAAAGACGCTTCCTTCCTTTTGGAAGGCTACGACAAAGCAACAGGAGGCAGCACACGTTACCGAGCGCTGGCAAGTGCTGACCTTGCAGTGGTGGCATCCGGCACGGCCTGTCTTGAAACCGCACTCCTGGGAATACCTCAGGTTGTATTCTATTCGTTGCCCAGGTTGGAGGTAGCACTCATACGAATGCTTGCACGAGTCAAACACTTCGCCCTGCCCAACGTGATCATTGCAGAGGATGCGGTGCCCGAACTCCTCAATCCCTCTGTAGGGGATCTTGTTGAGGAGGCTAAATCAACCATCTGCAAGTCTAAGGAGGCTCGAGAACTTGCGATAAAACTCAGAAAAAAGCTCTCAACACCACTTGACAACTTCAAAACTTTGCTTAGCATACTTCAGCAAGCAACATCGAGAGAAGCTTTATAAATAAAAAGGAGGTAGAATGAAGGTTTTTTCTATTCTCATCCCAGGCCTTATTCTGATTGCAGTCCTGCCCTTGGCCGCAGCCAACTGGTGGACAGAAACCACTCAGGAGGACTTCGCAGATGGCTCCTATAACGCCACACTTTACGCTGCCGACACAGGCATAGCCGGAGACGGTGCGGTCCAGATGATACACTTCCGGGATATAGATAAGGACGGAAATCTGGATCTTTTGATCTCCAACAACCGCAGCAGGGATACGCTGGACCCAGGACCGGCATACCATGCTTATCACTACGACAACTGCGTATTTGCAGATTCCATCTTCAGCTACAACGGCTCAGGCAACCTGATTGTAGACTATGACAACGACGGCAACCTCGACGTAGTCCTTTCGGCCTACGACGACTCAACTGGCGCAGGCGACCTCTACTCACACCTGTACTACGGACCGAGTTGGAGCAAGGTGGATAGCTTCCCTACCCGCTGCGGGATGGCGGTCAGTGCAGCGGACCTGGATAAGGACGGATATCTTGACCTCGTCTTCTCTAACCTTGTGGGCGGCTACGCCTATATCTACTATCAGGGTACTGCTCAACGCGACAGCCTGGCCTGCGGTTTCAACTTCGGCAACGCCATAGCCGATATGAACAAGGACGGGGATCCGGACATCGTCCTCGCCGGGCTTCAAGCCATCATCTACTACGGCCCGGACTTTACATCCAACGAAACAATCGCAGGCATCGACTCGCTGACCGACGTGACAGTGGCTGACTTCGACGGCAACGACACATTGGACCTCGTCTTCTCCGCCTGGGGAGATTTCGCCTACATGGTCTACGGTCCTGACTACACCACAGTTCTTGAGCTCCCCACCACAGAATCCCGCGGCGTCTCGGTAGCCGATCTCGATCGAGATGACGAGCTGGACATTGTTTTCTCAAACCTGGCTCCCCCAGGGCTGGTCTATTACGGCCCTGACTACGGCATGATTCCTTCCGAACCTCTTATGACCCACGCGTCCATGGGCAATATAATAGGCGACTTTGATGGGAACAGGAGCCTCGACATCTGCTTCTGCAACTGGCTAGAGGATAGCACATTCGACACCTACTCCTACATCTATCTGGGGCCAGACTTCTCAATCTACGATAGCGTCCTCACCCACGGCGCTCACATAAGCACCACAACAGACGCCGGCAACCCCTACGACCGAAGCGGGGATGAGATCTACGTATCCTCGATCTACGACGCGGCAGACACTGTAGAGTGGGACTCCGTTCTCTATACCGCAGTTGTACCCTTCGGATCGGGCTTCATCCTTGAGGTTCAAACAGGCAACGTTTCTGATCCCGACCCCTCGTGGAGCGAATGGCTCCAGGTAGCTGACGGGGATACCCTGCCGGACAGCCTGGCATCACGGTATATCCGCTACCGGGGGATCTTCACCACCGACTTCCTGCAGGCCCCCAGGCTTGAGGAGGTCGCAATCAGCTATCCAAGCGAAGGTGATGTGGCACCAGAGAGAATAATCTCACCCCTGCCGGAAGACGTAACCCGTTGCGACACAAGGGCGTTAATCGTGCAGGTCCGCAACCTGGGCAACGCCGCCGAGACATTCCCGGTTCACTGCCTGCTCGACAGCCTCGGAATAAATAGATTCGACAGCACCCTGATGGCCGAAGACGTTGCTCCGGGTGACTCGGCTATACTGTTCTTCGGCGGGATGTACTGCTGCCCGGGCGAAACCTTATGGGTCATTACCGAGTTTGCAGGAGACGTGGTGCCTGAAAATGATACACTTTTTGCCCATCTCGGGCCTGTGGCCATCCAGGAACGAACAGAGAGGTATGAACTTGAGTTTGAGGTCTCATCTGCGCCCCAGGGCTTCAGGATGGATTATAGCCTGCCTGCAAACGAACGGATTACCCTTGCCATCTACGATGTTACGGGCCGAACGGTGAAGGTCCTGGATGAAGGGTTGCGAAAGGCCGGAAGACACCGCCTCGCGTGGGACGGCCGCGACTCCAAGGGGCGTCTTGTTTCTGCAGGCATCTACTTCGTGCGCCTTGAGAGGCAAACAATCACCCTTTCCAGGAAGATCGTCGTTGTCGATTAAACCGGAGTTAAAGAAGATGGAGGCGAGGGGAGTTAACTTCCCTCGCCTCGTCACTGCCGACAAGCTGCGCGGCTTGCACCGCGTGGTCTTCCTTGGGCAGTAGGAGGATGACATGAAAAAAGCACTAGTAGTAATCACTCTTCTCTTTGTGAGTATAGGAGTTCTTACGGCGAGACCGTTGAGTGATATTGATCAGATAGAAGGCCTGGATTATAGTTACGATGAGTTTAAAGATGTGACTTTGATTCACACTTCTTATCCAGGCTTCTACCTGATCGAAGGAAACGAAACTTACACAGCACGGATGGATGCATTCTTTACTGGCAAGGTGTTGTCAAATAAACATCCGACTATCTGGTTTACCGTCTTGGGTCTTGATGAATACGACTATGAGAAGGAACTTATCATCCTTTATGATGGGAAACGCTTGCGCAAGGAAGATAAACGCTATAAATCCTGGGGGCTTTTTAAGATGACTCCTGGAGAAATCCAATCCCTTGCAGAGGCTGATACAATTAAAGTTCAAGTTGAGTATGGCAATTCAGGATTGTTTTCTAACGAGGCAATAGAATACCTCAACCTCTTTTACCAAGCTGTAATTTTGGGTAACTGGGAATCAATGATTGAACCAGATACTGTAGAAATTGAAGCAGAGTGATATCGACGAAACCGGGGCCGAATATCCCGGTCGGGATGAAACAAACTAGCCGCCCGCAAGGGCAAAGGATGATAACATGAAGTGGGGTGAACCATTGCGATAGTAGCGAAGAACTATAGCGAGTTTAAGTGATGCGAAGACTCTCAGCCAAGAAGCACTGGCATAACCTCTACTTCATAATCAACACGTTGATCTGGGTCGGGCTTATCCTGCTTTCAGCCTTTCTCTTCACACAGGCATTTCTTACAACCGGAATCCTCCTTGGAGCGTGTGCCGCCATCTCGGTTGTCTCAAGCGCGGTTCTCTTGCGCCCGGGCCGTCGCTTTGCCGCGGGCATAGTCCAGATAGTAGCCTGGGTGATATTGATCCTTTTGGCCCTCCTGCTCTATCAGAACACGCTCATGCCGGTATTGATCCTTTTCCTGCCCGGGGCAGTTTTGAGTATCGGGACACTTATCCTCCTGGGGACCCTGAGCCTTCGTGCTGAGCGCGAGCTCCACAGCGCCATGCGGCGGAGCTAGGAGGTAAATAATAAAGCGGCCTAAGTCTTCTTAATCGCGTTGAAGGCCATACCTCAAAAATGCTAACAAGAGAATCAAGAGTCCCTAAAATTCATGTAGAAAGCGACGTCTGTGGCCTCCTGTAAACAAAACAGATCACCTGTGTAACCGACGGCTTCGTCGGATAAAGTAGCCTGCCGAGATACCGAAAAACACGGCGAAGAATAGGGAGGCTATGATTATCCAGAGCTGGGGCAGGCGGATAACGTTTACCCCGAAAAGATAACAGCCGCCGAGAAGAAACAATAGCCCCACCCACATGAGGAGCCTGGACCAGCGATACTCGCGGTAAAGTGTGGCAAGAAAGGCAAAAAGGCTGAATATGGACACCGTGCCAAGCGCGATTAAAAAGGGAAGGATGTATGCCATCATTTCGCGCTGGATTTTGCCCCGGCACGGCGGGATACTTCGGCCAGTAGGAACAAAGCGGCCGCGCCTGAGATAGAAGCACTTATCAAAAGCACACCCAAAAGCAACCAGAAAAGCGCGTTATCGAGAACGATGAGAACAACCCCTGCAGCAAGCATAGCTCCAAGGGGGAGAAGAAACCACAAACTCCTCTTTTGGGCCCGCGCCAGCCCGGGGGCATCAAGATACGAGAACAGCTCGTCAAGTATCTTGCCCGCACGCAGAAGTATCCAGATAACCAGGAGCATAAAGATCGTGATCCACAAGAGCCCGGTCATCACCAGAAGCGCGATTATCGGCCACTTCATTGTCTAAGGATAGCAACTGTCACTTATATGTCAACCACCTACCAGAATCGCAACAGGGTGAGTGTGGGTGACCCCGGGGTGTTATCAACGTAGTATTGTCTTTCGAGCTATCGCCTTTTCTCCATCAACAACCAACCGCACGAAGTATACGCCCGATCCTAACGCCCTGCCCTCTTCATCCGTCCCTGGCCAGCGCAGCTCATGGGTTCCGGCGTGGTGCTGTCCCGATGCCAGAACACGCACCCTGCGACCGGCAGGATCGTATATCTCAAGGCTCACATCCGATATAGTGGGAAGTGAGAACCTGCACGGGATGATCCTTGAAAACGAACCGACCTCAAGGGTTAAATCTAAAGGAGCCCCAGGGACTTCCTGGATACCTACGGCTGGCGCGGAGTGCTCGCTCTCGTTGTCGGCCTCGCAGTAGTCGTAGGCGGTGATGGAAACCTCTGCCAGGGGAGGCTCGAGCATAACCGTATAGCGGGCTGAACAGGCAGGGATAGCGTCTGCAATAATATGCCATGGATCAGCGGAACCAAAGCGCTGCCAGAGCCGGTAGCCGGCAACATCCCTTTCAGGAGAAGGTGTCCAGACGAAATAATAGCTATCCCCTCCCAGCCACGAGTAGGTCAACCGAGCAGGAGCAGATGGCGGGCCTTCGACCATGCCGATCACCCTATCGATAGAAAGATCACGGATACAGTCAACTCGCCCCAAAGGCCAGCGGATGATGAGCGAGTCGATCATCTCGTGATCTGCAAGACCCAGGTGCTGGCGTGCAATAAACATCGAGCCGTAGCCGTTGCCGTTGGATGGGACAGCCTCGCGCATCACCATCAAATCGCCGCTATAGGCCCAGACACGTGTTCCTATAGCCGAGCGGTTGCTCTCCCGGCCCTCGAAGTCAAGCTGCAGCCAGTGGCCGCGCTCCGCGGTGTTGATAAAGAAGACCTTGTGAGTTTCACCCGGATAGCTGTAAGGTGCGTAGACATCCATCTTCCCGTCCTGGTTGATGTCAACCCACAACACGTAACTCTTGCTGCCCCATGTCTTTATGCCCACCTTGAGGGTAACGTCGGTGAATTGATTGTCCCCATCGTTGCGATAAAGCCAGCCCTGTTTGCCTGGCGAACCGTAGAGGTTGAGCCAGTAGAGATCAAGATCGCCGTCATTATCATAATCAGTCCAGACAGGTGCCGAACCTATCTCCGAGTTGTTCATGCCGGACTCCGCAAGGTGATCGGTGAAACCCCAGTCTGGCGGGCCGTCGTTCGCCCAAAGGTGGCTGGTGTAGTCGCCCGGGTAGCCTGCATGATGGGTGATGGGTGTAAATAGATCCAGGTATCCGTCGTTATTGTAGTCCCCCCATGCGGCACCTATGTTATGTCCGTAATAATCCTCGCTGAAGATACCCATCACGCCCGCCTCTTCAGCGACGTTTGTGAATGTGCTGTTTCCGTTGTTTCGCCACAGGATGTTGGGTTGAAGCCGGTAAACCGAGACGAAGATGTCCACATCGCCGTCCGAGTCGTAATCTCCAACGCTTACCCCTCGCGCACACAGGGTATCGGTGCCTCCTTCACGAATACCCGCCGCTTCTGAGGCATCCTCAAACCCTGAACCTGTGTTGTGGAAGAGGTAATCCTCGTGTCCTGACCAGTAGGGGTAGTCTTCTTCGGAATTCAAAGGAACGAACTCGTAACTTGAGTAGTAGAAATCAAGAAGTCCGTCTGCATCGTAATCAAGCCAGGCCGGATCGTTGAGGTCGCGATCAAGGATGGGAAAACCGAGCCCAACATCTTCTGAGACGTCTACGAGCACATAGTCAGGAGGTCCTGAGTTCTCATAAAGTAGGATAAAGCAGGTATCCTTGCGTGGGGTGGTATCGATCCATACGGTGCGGCAGGTCAACGCGTCCGGGTAGCCGTCATTGTTGTAATCACCCCAGCATACGACCTCCCCGCCTCCCCACTTACTTGTCTCAAGCTTTGTGAAGTGACCGGTGCCGTCGTTCAGGTAGGCGTATCCGGCCCAGAAATCAATGTGCCCGTCACCGTTGTAATCCAGGAAAGAAACAGACCCTGCCAACTCATCGATCCCCAGCTCGGCTATATCTACCTCCTTGAACCCCCCAGCGTAAACCAGGACGGCGAGAATCCCGAAAGCTGTAACCACTCGCTTCATACTATCGTCTCCTTACACTTTATCAATCCGGGTAACTATCTTTCTGTCAACCTTTGGGATCACTGCCCCTGACGTTTTGCCTTCTTTAATGTCTTTCGGATAGGCCTTAAGCGTCTGCGAGGCCGACGACCTTCTGCAAGGACGGCAACTATCGCAGAAAGGGTATCGAAAAAGGCCACCTTCTGCTCATCCGGTATCCGACGCATGATGCGGCGCATCCCTGCCTTGGTTACGCGCTGCACACGCCCGGCCAGCTCCCGGCCCGTATGGGAGAGCTTTACGGTTACTACTCTCCTGTCTTTCTCCGAACGTTGTCTGTCTACCAAGCCGGAGCGTAGGAGCCTGTCGACCATCGCGGTCATGTTGCCTGAGGATGTTCCCATCTGTCGCGCCAGCTCACCCATACCAAAGCTCTCCTTGCGGGCCAAAAGTGAAAGCACAAAGTATTGATTCAATGTGATATCCAGCCCTGCAGGCCCGCGTGGATCGAGAATGCGGAAACTACGGACCAGCGCGGGGGCCATATCGTCCAGACGGGCAAGCAGCTTTCGGTCAAGTTCACGGCTCATGATCCCATAAAGATAACCAAAGGGGACAGAATGTCAACCCGTAACACACCATGCGGAATAAATCTTCACTCCCTGTGATCTTCTGCCCGGAGAGCAAAAGGAGAAGGGGTACGGGGTGTTATGTCCTTGATTAAGGGGCGTTAGCCCCAGGAAGTTATGGAGATGCCCCGAAGGGGTACGGGGTGTTATAAGGTTGACATCGACGGACTTTGTGATAGAATTAATACAGTATGAGTGAGAATAAGAATGTACTGGCCGCGATAGGCTACATACCGCCTCTGTTCTTTATCCCCCTTTTCCTTTCGGGGGCAGATGATCTGGTCAAGCACCACGGTCGCCAGGCCCTTGTGATCTTCGCAGCAGCTGCGTTGACCGTGCTTGCATTCCGGATATTGCAATTAATCCTGGGATGGATTAAACCCATCGGAACTGCGTTCTGGGTAGTAGAGGGATTCCTTTATCTGGTTTATATAGCTATCTCGATTGTAGCTGCAATCAGAGCGGCAAACGGCGAGCGCTGGCGTGTACCCATCCTGGGTGCCTACTCCGACCGGCTGAACATCTAGGGCCTCCGAGAGCAACTTGTAAAGCTGACAAGAATAGCTTAAGACCGCGGCTTCAGAGAGGACCTACGGGCTTCCCGCAAAGCTGGGGTGCTGGATTAATCACCCCCTCTTTAATTCTCCCCGACGGTGGCACTTCGTCCCCCATCAAGGGGGAGGAGACAATGTGGTTTCCCCTCCCCTGGTGGGAGGGGATAAAGGGGAAGGGGAGACAAGGAACCACCCCCACCGGTCCTTTGGTGCGGTGTCCCTCCATCAAGGGGGAGGAGGAATAGGGAGACCTTCAAACGGGCAAAGAAGATCAGCAAGGATAAGGACAAACAGAGTAAGCTGGAAATGTGATGGCGTGTCATTTCCCCCTCACTGGTGGCGTAAGTGCCCCCGTCGGGTAAGGGGGATAAAGGGGGAGGGGATAATAGAAGAAGGCTGGCTGCGCCGGCCTTCAAAATCTATCCGCGATCTTTTCTCCGAAGGAGAAAAGGAGCGCTAGAATAGGTAGTCCCACTTTCTCTTGGACTTATCTACCGGTTTGATCGGCTTCTGGTATACCCGGTAGGTTTTGGTTATCTTGCCGCCCCAGCTCTCGATGAGGTTAATCATCTTCACGTTATCCTCTAAAATCCAGCTGAACTCGCCGCCAACGAACCCATGTTTCTGAGCCGCCTTGAACAGCTCGTAGTAGAGCAGCGCGTCAAAACCGTAGCGGCGGTAGGCAGACAGGACCCCGAGGATCATGATCCTGACCCGATTCACCTTGTGCTGGTTAAGTAACACCTTGATGAACCCGAACGGGAACAGCCTGCCGTTGGCGTAGCGCAGTATCTGGTTAGCGTCGGGTGTGGCAACGGCCATCGCCACCACCTTGCCGTCAAGCTCAACTATTGGCACGAAGTCCGGAATAACAACGGGTTTAAGCTTTTTGATTATCAAATCGAACTCTGCGTCTGTAAAGGGAACCGCGCCCCAGTTCTGGCTCCACGCCTCGTCGTGTACCTCTTTTATAAGCGTGGTTTCAGCCTCAATATTCTTCATATTGGCAGGCCGAACGGTTATCTTATAGCGCTTCTTGAGCGCTTTCACAATCCGTTCCACCTTTTCAGGCATCCCGGCCTTGGTCGGCGCCCAGTAGGAGTAGACGTCCTTGATTTTGGCAAGACCTTCTTTCTCGGCCAGTTTGGGATAGTAGGGCAGGGTGTAGGGCATCATCACGAATGGGTCCTCATCGAACCCATCCACAACGAACCCTATCTCCTCGTTGATGTTGGGGTTCATGGGCCCACGCATGTGCGTCATCTGCAGGGCAGCCAGCCACTCTTCGGCCGCCTCATACAGGGCATGGGCGACATCCTGGTCATCCGCAGACTCGTAGAACCCGAAGAAACCGGTCTTCTCATCGTAAAGCTTGTTGTGATTGAAGGATACGATGGCGGCGATCCGACCCACTATCTGGTCGTTTTTAAGAGCGAGTAAAAGCTGGCGCTCGGCGTTCTCCCAGAAAGGGTTACGGCCAGGGGTAAGCATCTGTTCCATATCGGAGATCAGAGGCGGTACCCAGTGCTGGTTGCCTTTGTAGAGCGACCAGGCCATCTTTATGAATCTACGCAGATCTCTTTTGCCGCGAACACGTCGTATCCTAATCATAGCACTCCTGTCTCTACGCCCACCTTTTGGAATATCTCAAGCGCACGGTGCAGCTCCTCTTCGGTGTGGGTGGCCATGTAGCTTGTGCGGATAAGACAGCGGGCGGGCGGCACCCCAGGCGGCAGAACCGGGTTAACAAATACGCCCGCATGGTGGAGTTCCTTCCAGAAATAAAGGGTCTTCATGTCGTCGCCTATATGAAGGGGGATGACCGGCGTGGTGGAGGTACCGATCTCAAAGCCCAGTTTGGGCAGGCCATCAAGCATCATTCGGGTGTTGCGCCAGAGCTGCTCGCGGCGCTGTGGTTCTGCTATTATGATCTCGAGCGCGGCCAATGCCGAGGCCACCGATGCCGGAGTCATTGAAGCAGAGAAGAGAAGCGAACGAGCGTTGTGTCGGATGAAGGTGATAACCTTCCTCTCGCCGGCGATAAAGCCGCCAAGCGAGGCAAACGACTTGGAGAATGTCCCCATAACAAGGTCTACTTCCTCTGAGAGAGAGAAGTGCTCGGTAACGCCCGCGCCAGTTGGACCCATCACCCCTGCCGAGTGCGCCTCATCCACCATAATCCGAGCACCGTAGCGCTTGCATAAAGGCACCAGCTCAGGCAGAGGGACGATGTCTCCCTGCATCGAGAACAACCCGTCAACAACAACCAGCTTGCCCGCATCAGCTGGAAGAGAGGCCAGGACATGCTGTAACGAATCCATGTCGTTGTGCACAAACCGCTTCATCGCGCCACGGGAGAGGAATGCCCCGTCTATGATGGAGGCGTGATCAAGCTTGTCGGTCACAACGTAATCCCCCTTATGCACCAGGGCGGAGATGGAGCCCAGATTGGTCTGGTAGCCGGTGGAGAAGCAGATGCAGTCTTCTTTATGAACAAACCTGGCGAGCTTTTCTTCAAGCTCGATGTGTATGTCCAGGGTTCCGTTGAGGAACCGCGAGCCGGTGCATCCGGTGCCGTACTTCTCGGTGGCGCGGATCGCCGCCTCCTTGACCCGGGGATCGGCTGTCAACCCCAGATAGTTGTTTGAGCCGAGCATTATCATACGTTTGCCGTCAATAACTACGTTGTGGTCGGGCTGAGAATCTATAGGAATGAAGTATGGGTAGTAACCCTCATTCTTCACACGCGCTACTATGGGATAGTAATCCTCGCATTTCTTGAATAGATCCAAATATTCCTCCGTGATGTGTAAACAGATTCTACGCTCTATGTTGAGGTTGTCAACTTATCACCCCACACGGTTGCGTAGCAAGCGTGTGGGGACACCGAATTAGATGCTCCTCGCACCCGTAGCGCTCATACATCTCCTCCCACGCGGCGGTGTTTGCCGAGTCCGCAAACCAGGTCATATCTGCAAAGCTTTGCGCCCGGGCGATGATCTCCTCGCGGGTGGGGAGAGTGACAGATAGTACTGTGACGAATAGGATTACGGGGAGGGACACCATCTCAGGATAGAAGCCTTGCCCTCGGAGGTTGAGGTGAACACGTAGATATTGCCCTGCGAATCCACCGACACGTTGCGCCAGCCTGTATCGTAGGAGTAGTAGCTTGAGGGGATGGGCAGATAAACTTCATCTTCTGCGGACTCATCGAGAACTATCACCTCGCGCATGCTGAACGAACCGGATTTATCCTGGATATAGGTCTCGGTACCTACCCATAGCCGACCGTCGCCGTAACATAAAAGGATCTCGGTGGTGCGACCTTCAAACCGGGTCACGATGCCCAGAGGTCTTAACCCACTGGCTTCTAAAACCTGGAGTGATTCCAGCTCAACCCGCTTAAGCTTGAAGGTCTTGCGCTCAGGGATATAACCAAGGATACCGGCA
>Ga0209977_10000293_pt1 | contig 19741 bp, 14 predicted proteins | sample SumtaG_2_FD_183113 | JGI IMG/M metagenome (GOLD analysis project Ga0209977, IMG submission 183113) | Deep subsurface microbial communities from Indian Ocean to uncover new lineages of life (NeLLi) - Sumatra_00607 metaG (SPAdes) (version 2) | ecosystem: Environmental > Aquatic > Marine > Oceanic...
AATTATAAAGCCAAAAATTCTAATTTTTGACGATTCTACCAGTTCTGTAGATGTTGAGACCGAATTTGAAATTCAAAAAGGATTAGAAAAAATCACTAAGGGAACTACAACTTTCATTATTACTCAAAGAATTTCGACTATTCGTAATGCTGATAAGATATTAGTTTTAGATAAAGGAAGGGTAATAGGTTTTGGTGTTCACGATGAGTTAATTAAAACTAATGTGTTATATAGACAAATTTATGAAACATTATATTACAAACAAAAGTCATTACCAGATTTTAAACAAAATAATAGTAATAAAGGTGATCTTCCATGAGTACTGCAGAAGAAAATAAAGAAAAAAAAGAAGAAAAAAAAATTAATCAGCCGTCTTTAGGTTTTCATCGGCGTCCCTCGTTTGGAGAAAGTAAACCAGACTTAGAACATCCTAGCAGGGTTCTGTGGAAATGGATGCTTTCATATCTAAAATCGTTTAAAGGGAAATTTGTGCTGTATAGTATATTTCTCTTGTTAGGGACCATAATTTTAACCATAAGTCCGCTAGTTTCTGCGACATTAATAGATAATGGGATTGTAGCAAGGGATCCTCATTACGTATTAATCATGAGTGTAGTGTTTTTAAGCCTACTCCTCTTCATGGCAATCACAACTTATATTTCTCAATATGGAATGGGAAAAATATCGCAAGAAGTTACATACGAAGTAAGAAATGATCTCTTTTTTAAATTGCAAGACATGTCTCTTAATTATTTTGATCAACGACCATCAGGAGATATAATCTCAATTACAACTAACGACGTTACTCAACTGAACTTACTAATAGGAGGGCAGTTTGTACAGATAATAACCAATATTGTATCCGTTGGTATTACTATATTAATTATGTTCTTGCTCAACATCTATTTAGCCTTAATCAGCTTGGTAATAATTCCAATATTTTTTGTTATGGCAATATTTATTCAAAAAATTATAAAGAGTGTTTTTAAGAAGGCTAGAGAAACGATTGGTCAAGTTACAACTTCAATTCAAGAGAATATTGCAGGAGCGAAGATAGTAAAAGCATATGGGCAAGAAGAAAGAGCATCCTCCGAGTTTGATCAAGCAAATACAGCTAATTATAAGATAATGGTTAAGATTAGAAGAATTATGGCTACAATTTTCCCTCTATTTACTTTAATAGTTACGGTTCTCACAGTGATTATACTATTACTTGGAGGTTTTATCGCAATTGGAGAAATTAATGTTTTTGGTATAACTATTTCGGTTGGAGTTCTAGTTGCCTTTATTTCATTACTCTCTCAATTTTTCCGCCCTTTCATGATGTTATTACAAATGCAACAGATTATAGGAAGCGCTTTGGCAGCTTCAGATCGAATATTATCTGTATTGGAAGAGAGCGTAGAAATACCTGAGCCAATAAGTGCTAAAACATTTTCCGAACCTAAAGGAAAAATTGAGTTTATTAACGTTAGTTTTGGCTATGTTTTAGATAATAATAAGGAAAAACAATCACCCGAAATTACATCTGGATCTCAAGCACCTGACGAACGAAAACTCATGGAGCAAAATCCAATGATTAAAAAAGCAATAGAAATAATGAAAACTTTCCCGGAACCATATTCCTCTTTCATGCTTAAAAACAGCATATACATGCCTCAAAATATTCGACAGAAATTGTTTATGAGCTTAATGGGAGTTAAGCTCGAGGATGTTCCTAAGAAAATTGACGAAATTTTAGAAGAATACCATTATGCAGTTCCAAATACAGATTTAGCAGAAAAACATACTGAATATGACACATCCTTTAAAAGTAAAGATAGCGATCTAAAGAAAGGCATGCCTTCAAAAGATCAATCATCAATGGGGCAATTAATTCCTCCCAAAATGATCGAAATGATGGTTAAAAACTTAGAAAAAATACTTCGCTCAAAATCAGGTTTTAAACAACCAACTAGTGGTGGAATGGGAGGAGACAGTCAAGGATTAATGGGTGGTGGCGCTATGCAGATGTCTCCTCAAGCAATCCTCGAAACCCTTGCCAGCATATCAATTCCTCCGGATATCTCAAATAAGATTCCAAAAGTAGTGAAAGATGCTATAAAAGAAAAAAAGATATTAATTAAACGCCAACAATCTAAAGGTTACGTATTAAAAGATTTAAACTTAAAAGTTCCTCCTGGTGCTACTCTGGCGATTGCTGGTGAAACTGGCGCAGGAAAAACAACGTTAGTAAAGCTTCTCGCTCGATTTTACGATGTAAATGTCGGAAAAATACTCGTTGATGGGATCGATATTCAGGAAGTAAACAAAAAGGACTTACGAGGATTAATAGGATTTGTTCCTCAGGATGCCTTTCTTTTTACGGGAACTATCAAAGAGAATTTACTCTATGGCATTGATAATCCCACCCCTGAAATCGAAAATAAGATGATTGAAGTTTCTAAATTCTTAGGATTACACAATTTTGTTGAGACTTTAAACAAGAAATACGATAAAAAATTAAAAGAAAATGGGTCTAACATTTCTATAGGACAACGCCAATTAATTGCTTTTGCTCGAGCTCTAATTACTGACCCTAAAATTTTGATTTTAGACGAGGCAACTTCTTCTGTGGACCCATACACCGAGACTTTGATCCAAGATGCTTTAAATAAAGCTCGCAAGGGTCGTACCACCATTATCATCGCACACCGCTTATCAACGATAAAGAATGCAGATCAGATAATCGTTCTAGGTTCTGATAAATATGGTATCGTAGAACAAGGGGACCATGAAAGTTTATTAGCTTTAAACGGTAAATATAAACGTCTTTTAGAAATGCAACGCCGAGATATTGAAATTAGTGATTGAATACTAATTTCTTAATATTTTATGTACTTTATCTTTAGAAATTTTAATAAACCTAAATTAGAATCTTTCTTTTAATCTATATCATAAATTATTAAATTTGGTGATTAAAATTCCATATTTCGAATATTCAGGAAAACAAATTTTTTACCAGATTAAAGATAATAATTCTCAAAACACGCTTGTTTTTATACATGGGGCAGGAGAAAATTCAAATATTTGGGAGAATCAATTTTATTTAAATATAGAATATAATATTATTGCAATTGATTTACCTTCTCATAATAAATCTAACTCATTTCCAGAATTATCTTTGGATTTATATGTCGACGTTGTTAAGAAGCTTGTTGATTCACTGAAACCTAAAAATCTAATTTTAGGGGGACATTCTATGGGAGGAGTTGTTATACAGGAATATTATTTTAGATATCCAAATGATGTTTCTGCTCTAATTTTATGTTCTACAGGAGGAAGGATGAGAGTTAGCTCAGTTATCTTTAATTCTGTAAAACCTAATTACCAAAAATACTTAGATTATTTACGAGTTGGTTCATTTTATAGAAAAACATCAAAAGAAATAATAGACGACCATATTTTGGAGACTTCCCAAATAGATCCAGAGGTAACATATAATGATTTTAAAATTTGTAATGCATTTGATACCTTAGATAAAACAGAATCTATTGATATCCCATGTTTAATAATATGTGGTAAAACAGATCAGATGACTCCTGTGAAATATTCACAGTTTTTTAAAGAAAAATTAATAAATTCAAAACTTTGTATAATTGAGAAAGCTGGTCATAATGTTATGCTAGAAAAACCTAAGGATGTAAATCAAGCAATAGAGAATTTTATTGATAATTATTTATAATAAATTTAGAAGTTGTAATCATATCTGTGATTCTTGTATTGAAAAATTAAAAGAACAAGGAAGTCTAAGATATAAGAAATAATTTAATACTTTTTATGAGAGATAATAAATAAAGTATAAATAAAAATAATTTTAATTAGACTTTTAAAAATACTTCATAGTAGTATGAAGTATTTAATAAGTATAGTATGAATGAGATTTACATTATATTTATAAAGGAAAAATTTCATGAAATCTTTTCAAAGTATTTATAAAGACAAAATCGCTTAGGTCGATAAAGCATAAATTAATAAACTTTTAGTCTTATATAATTTAATAGAATTGAAATATCTAAATTTAAACAAAAGTAATTTATAATCACATTAAATTGATTATTAAAATTGGTGTTTCTCCAGATTAAAATAAACTGTTTGTATTTTTATGGAAAAATTGTTAAGAATATAGAAAATTCTATAATATTTGATTATTGAATCTAAAATTAGGTTTTGATCAATAATAATGGTGAATGAAAAAGATTTAAGTTGTCAAGATAGAAAAAATCGCTATAATAGGGGAAATCTATTTAATTGTGATTCTGATTTCAACAGTTTTGATTCTAAAAAATTAGATAGTACTTATATTAATGATTTAATTAAAAAAAAGGATTGGAATACTTTATATCGTTTAGCCTCTGAACGTATGGGAGGAATCTGTCTTAAGAAGGACAGGAGAATAAATCTTGAAGGATATGCTAAAATTGTTTCAGAATTTTATCGTGAAGATGTTTTAGAATCTCGTAAGATGTTAGGATTTAAGTCTAAACAGTTGCTATTTGGTGGAGATATTATCATTAAAAGAAAAGATTTTAAAGATCCTAAAGAATTCGAGGAAATCGTTAGAAATAGAAAAAAATACTTTTGGTATGGTTTATTATATGAAATGTCTGAGATATTGCCTGGAAATATTAAAGGAGAAACTATTGCGGGTTATACTACTAGCTCTTTAAGCAGTAGATGGAGTAAATATGTTTTCAAGGCTGTCTTTAAGGAAGGTAAAGGTGGAAAGCTTCATAAATTAATATATGATTTTTTAAATCAAATTGGTTTTGAGAATCTCAAGACTATAGACGGGAAATATAACTGGAGATTAATTTTTGGATTGTTAGATTCTAGGTTTAAAAGGACTACTATAGAAATCCATTTTTCGGCTAATTCATTAAGATCTGGTGAAGTCGATTATATTAAGAAACGAGATTTAATTAATTCTGGACTTAATATAAGACCTGGAGGAGACGGAGGGAGAGATAAAATTGATTTACCAATGATATCAGTTGCTTATTATATCGCCTTGGGTTATATGGAAACTGAAATTCAAAAAATACTAAATGCTCATGGGATTAGATGTAGTGTAAATACTGTTAGAAGGAGAATTCGTGAATACTGGGGATCTTTCGAGGAAGCTCAAATAAAATTTGTAAAACCAATGTTTTATATGCTTTTAAAAGCTCAATTTGAATTGCATGAAATAAATGATGCATATAATAGGTTTACACTCAATTATATTGAAACTATGTTTGAAAGTATGCCTTTTTTAGAACTTAAAAAAATTGTTTCTAAAAAAAACTTAATGAATTTATCTGTTATTAATCAACTAGATGGTTGGGAAGGAAAAGCAAAATTACGGATTCCAGTAAACCTTTTAAAAAAATTATTAATAGATTATGCTACATTGAATAAAGCAATTAAAGATTCAAGAATTCAAGAGTATTTGCAAGAATATGAAACTTCTTATTATAGGTATGGATTTATAAGACAAATATATAATCAATTAGGATATCCAAGTTGGGAGGAAGCTCGAAAAAATAGTGTTGTGCCTTTTATAATCGAAGATTTCAGGTGCGAACAATCTTTTGAGGAAATTTATTCGAATTATGGTTGGAGTAAATCTTATGCTCATGATCATAATAGAATTAGTCAAACATTATTTTTTGGTATGAGATCAGAACAGATACGGCAATTTTTAAGAAATCATCAAACAATCAAAACATATAACGATTTTGAAGAAAAGATATTACGTAAAAAAGAAAAATTAGCTGAGGAACTTCCTCTTAGCGTTATAAATAAATTAATATTTAAACATATTACCCCCGATAAAGCACAACAAGAACTTAATTCTAGAGGGTATACTATCTTTAATTTTCGAGAAGAAGTTGAGAAAAATTATTCTTCTTGGGAAAATGCTTTTAAAGAGATAAAGATTCCTTTTCTTATTAAAGCATTCAAACGTGGAGCAGATCCAGTAGAAACATATTTAACGATTGGTTATAGTAAAAATAGTGCTATTAATCATAATAATATCTCTAAACGTTTATTTTTTGGCTCAAATACTGAAATGGTTTATTTATTTTTAGAGAAAAATCCTCAGGTTTCAACCTTAGACGATTTTGAGCTTGTATATACTCAGGGTTATTTAGGAGATTAATAATAAATCATTTTTTTATTATTTAATTATAATAAATATTATACCTTCATATTTTAATTTAAAAAAAACAATGCCACGAAGATATACCTATGGACCTTTTCAGTCAAGACGTTTAGGACTTTCTTTAGGTGTGAATGTATTACATGAACGTAAGATATGCACATTCAATTGTGTATATTGCGAGATTGGAATAACTGATAAGATAGTATCACCGCAATATAGATTTTCAGCACCTCCTTTCCATGAATTTAGAAAAGAACTTAAAAATATTTTAAAATTTTTTCCAAATTTGAAGCATATTTCATTTGGTTACAATGGTGAACCGACTCTGAACGAGAACCTATTAGATTTCCTCAAAATCGCAGCAGATGTGAGGAATGAATTAAACTGGACAAATGAAAAGCCAATACTTACATTATTTACAAATTCTAGTACTCTTTATATTGATAAAATAAGGGAAAGAGTCAAACAATTCGAATTAGTTTTAGCAAAATTAGACGCAGCTAATGATGTTGACTTCAAGAGAACTAACCGCCCACATCATGATACTCCTAATATTGAAATGATAATTGAGTCATTAGTTAAACTGAAACAAGAAATGCCTAAAGATCATAAATTAGCAATTCAAAGTTTAATTTTTAATTCTTACAAAGAAGAATTTATTCCAAACAATAATTCTATAAATATTCTTGATTTAGCTCGCGCTTTAAAACGGATAAAACCAGAGATTATACAAATATATTCAACTGCGAGAATTCCAGCAGAATATTTTGTATTCTCAATAGATGACGATAGGAAAAGAGAGATTGCCACTATTTTTAAGAAGATAATCAATGATAAAAAAATAGAAATAAATGTATATTAAACCACAGAAAAACTTTTATTTCTATAATAGTTTGAAATATTTGAAATCTTTATTTTATTTAGAGGTTAAGGAAAATTCAGAAAATTTGAATGTGAGATAAAAATGGATAAAAAATTCATTGCGGGCGTAGATATTGGAGGTACTTGGGTTCGTGTTGCTATTTGTACAGCAGATTTAAATGAAAAAAATATTAAAAAAAGAATTACAGCAACATTAAAGGAAAATGAATATTCAATTAGTAATTCAGTATGCCAAATTTTATCAGATTTATTGTCTGAGAATAATATTAAACAAGAGCAGATCTTAGGAATAGGGATTGCTACCGCAGGTCCTTTAAATATAGAAAAAGGAGAAGTTTTTAATAATGCCAATCTTGGATTTAGAGTAATTCCTCTAAAAAAACCTATTAAAGAGAGATTCCCTGAAAATCCAATGTATTTTATTAATGACGGAATTGCGGGAGTTTTAGGCATACATTTCTTTGAGGCGGAGGATAATGAAAAAGACAATTTGGTTTATATATCAATGTCTACTGGAATAGGTGGTGGAGTTATTTGTAATGGTCATCTATTACTAGGGAAAGAAGGGAATGCTGCAGAAATTGGGCATGCCTTAGTTGAACCAAAAAGTATAGCTAAATGTAATTGTGGAGCATATGGTTGTTGGGAAGCTTATAGTTCTGGAACCGGAGTACGAAATAGAGCTTTAGATGCCTTAAACGAAGGAGAGTTGAATGCTGAGTTATTAATGCAAATTGTTGATAATAACAAATCTCAAATCACAGCAAAAGAAGTTTTTCAGGCAGCACAAAATGGAGATGAATTATCTATAAAAATTATAGATGATTGTGTTTTTTATACAAAAGTAGGCATTGGATTAGTTAATAGTTATTATGATTGTACTTCAATTTATTTTGGAGGGGCAATGATGAAAGATAATAAACAAATCATTCCTCCATTAATTGAACAATTTGAAAAAGATCCTATTCGATTTACCGTTAATCATCCACCAAAAATAAAATTAACAAAATATAAAGATGAAATTGGATTAAGAGGAGCTTTAGCACTCGTTAAATACAAAATTGAAAATAATTCAATAATCTCCAAATTAAAACAGAAATAAGATGGAAGAAAAGAACATAATTTTTACATTGAGCGGAATTAGAGGGTTAGTTAATAAAGATCTCAACTTCAATACTGTTAAGAAAATTGCAATTGCATATGGTTTATGGTTTAACGGTGATGAAAAGAAAATTATCATAGGTCGAGACACAAGACCAAGCGGAACTTATATTGAACAAGCAATAATGGAAGGATTAATTAGCTCAGGTTTTAAAATAGTAAATCTTGGAATATGCCCAACACCAGTAATTATCCATACTAAAAACAAATTAAATATACCTGGGGGAATTATTATTACTGGATCTCATAATCCTCAGGAATGGAATGGTTTGAAATTACTGTCTGCAAAAACATTTTTAGATAATAATGATTTAGAGATTATTTCAAACCATTTAAAAAACATTGATTTGAATTCATATAAAATTGATCTACCTGAATTAGAAAACAACGTAGAAAATTTGAATCCAATTCCAAACTATATTCAAGATTTATTTAATTATATTGATTACAGAGAGGTAAAAAGTCATAATAATCTTAGAGTAGTCATTGATACTGGCGCAGGTGCAGGTAAATTTGTTACACCTAAAGTATTAAGTGAATTAGGATGTAAAATAAAACTCCTTAACGACGAATTACATGTAAATAAAGACTTTCCACGAGAAATCGAACCTATAAAGCGGAATCTCACAGATTTGATAATGGAAGTTTGGCAAGGAAAATACGATATTGGATTTGCTCATGATTCAGATGCTGATAGATTAGCAATTATCGGAGAAAATGGAGTATGCTATCCAGAAGACATCGGATTAGCACTAATTACAGAATATTATTTAAAAAACCAAGAATATACCAATAAAGAAATATGTTTTGTAACAAATTTAGCATCATCGTTAAGGTTTGAAGCGATAGCTGAAAAATATAATGCCTGTGTTATTAGAACGCCCGTAGGAGAGCGATTTTTAACACTAGAAATGGATAAATTAATATTAAATTCACCAAAGAACCAATTAGTTTTTGGTGGAGAAGGCTCATGTGGGGGTTTTATGTTCCCGAATTTCAATAATACGAGAGATGGGATTTTTGCAGCAGCAAAAATAGTTGAAATACTGGTAAAAACAAGAGAGAAAGTTTCTAAATTGGTAGCAGAATTACCTAAATATTATTCACATCGAATTAAAATTAATATTAAAAATATTGATACTGAATTAATTATTAAAAAGCTAAAAGCAGAATTGAAAGATGAAGGGGAAAAAGTAGAACAAATAAACAATGATCTTAGATTTGGTCAAGGAAAGGATTGGTTTGTTCTCATCCATCCCTCAAATACAGAACCAGTAATTAGAATTATAAGTGAAGCAAAAAGGGAATCATTGGCTAGAGTTTATTGTGAAGCGACTGCAGAACTTGTGAAATTAGTTATTTCTTAAAACATATTTTGATAATTTTTAATTTACCTTTCTTTTTTTAAATCTTCAATCACCTTTAAACTTTAATCCGACATTATTCTTTCATTTTCTTGCTTCATGTTAAAAACTTGTACGAGGATTTGTGGAGCATCTGAGGAGAAAGGGATAGTTCATTCAAAATTTCTTTCAAAATCAAGGGACATTCTCGGACTGTGAAATAGTAGGTGAGCAAGAGATGCCAGTATTCCAAGTCTCTCTTGCCACGGAAATCAATAAGTTTTTTAAGCACCGAAAATATATTTTCTACGGGATTCGTCGTTATATGTTTGTTTCCGAACACCCTAAATAGTTCTTGCAAGCATTCGACAAACGTTTCATCCGACTCGTATATCGGAAGAAACAATCCCTTCTCCTTATCGTAATGATACACGTGAGTTTCAGCATCCTTGAAGGGATCCTTTAGACCTTTCTTTTTTTGTCCTTTTTCTTCCTCTTTTTGCCGCTTCTCTTCTTCGATCACCTCCTTAGGACGGTTTTTACTGCCCTTTGGGCGCCCTCGCTTCCCTTTCTTGTGGATTTTTTTAACCGATTCTGAAACTTGCACGATGAAAGTGTTTGTATCTACCAGGATATCGAAAGTAGTCGCATAATGGCGAGTTACAATCTCTTTTTCTCGATGTTCAATCATGTCAACCACAATTCGTCCATATGGTGGCTTATGAATATGGCGCACATGAATGATGTCCCTTTCAAGTCCAGTTGCCACGCCTTTATATGTCGGAAAATCGTCAGTAATAAATATTCTCACTTCCTTGCCTAATCTCTGCTCGGCTTTTTTAAATAATTCTAGAATCTTCTCTTTTTTTCTTTGCTTGACCAGTTCAAACGCAAGAACATTTCCCTTATCACTTAAAAATACGATTAGGTACCACGTTTTTTTGCATATCTTTATGAAGGTCTCGTCAATATAGAAAGCATCTCCGTCAATGGGACTTTTCCAAAATATTTCTGTTTTTGGGTGATATGCCACCTTCTCAACGATAAATCTCATGAGATTGGAAATTGTTGATGGAGAAGAACCGAGAATTTCACATAATAAATTGTTATCGATTTTGCCGTCCTTCAAAACCGAAAATAGACGTTCGTTTATCGAGTTTTCTAATTTTGCAAAAAATCCTGATGTTTGCGGGAAAAAGTGTCTCTCGCAATCTGGACACTCGTAATGTTGCGGATGACCCTTTACCTTGGTGTCGTGCCCTCTTTTAATTAGATTCTCAGACGTACAACCATTGGGCGTTTCCGGGCACTCTATTTCAATTTCAAAGGTCGAAGCGCCATCTCCCCAGCCAACTTGGATGGGGTAAAGTTCTATTACCATATAATCCCTCCTAAAATATTAATTATTTTATTAATTAAAATAGGGGATTTAGCGAATTTAAGTTTAGCGCTCAGGAGAAATACGATTTAGCCAATATTTCAGGAAGTTTAGATGTTTTTATCGAATACCGACGAATTGGTGGACGCCACGCGTGAGCACTTTTGTCGGGTGCCGACAAATAAACAAACATTAAGTTTAAGTATTTTTGTCGATGAAGGTAAATTAAAAATTATCTGTATTTTCATTAATTACTTAATTCAAAGAGATAAAAATTCTTATAAATAAAAGTAAAACTAAAAAATGGTCTTAGCATACATAGATGAATCAGGATCTCCTGATATTAATGATGAAAGTAAAATTTATTCGATGACTGCAATTTTAATTAAAGAAGAGGATTTTAAACAAATTGATATTTTAATGTCAATTTTACGGGAACAGTTATGTTATGAATACAATTTAAGTCCCAATGTTGAATTCCATGTTAAAGAGTTATTGAAAAATAAAAAGAAGGATAAAATGAAAAAAGAATTTAAACACTTAAAATATGAAAAAAGATTAGAGATCTACAATAAGAGGTTAGAAATAATCGAAAACCTGAATCTCACTATAATTTCTGTTGCTCTTTTTAAAAAGGAATTACAAAAAGAAGAAAAAGATCCTAGATTTTGGGCTAATTTAATGTTAATTGAAAGATTACAAATGTTTGTTCAAGAATTAGCTCGATGCGATTTTGTAACAATTTTTATGGATGATGAGGGTGTATGGAATCAAGATAAATTAGATATATTAAAAAAAGCAATATATTCAAAAGAACACCCTAGTGATATTAAGATAAGGAACATTGTACCAAAAATATATTTTCTTAAGTCTAAGGAAAGCATGGGAATTCAAATAGCTGATAATGTAGCTTTTTGCGTTAGAAGATGGTTAAGATACATTATTTACCAAAATCAGTTAGAAGAGTTAGATAAAATAAATAACAAATGTTTTGATTTAGTAAAATGTAAATTTCGTGAATTCCCTGATTGTCTTCAAAAAGGATTGAAAATTTATCCTAATGATTATTTAGAAATAATAAGAGAAAAATTAGTTAAAGTAGAAGATAATTAATTAAATAATTATCTCTAGTAATCAGCGATTGAGGTTAGTGAGTAAAACCCACATCCCTCGCACCGTTTCTATTATTATATTAGAAAATCGTCAATATAAATTTGTGGACTATATTGATTTACTGATGAGAAATAAATATTATATGTATTCAGTTCTTTAAATCATAATTATAAATTTAGGAATTCATACTCCCTTATTTTTTACTAAAAAGTGTGAGAATCAAGATGGAAATTATTCTATCAAACATTCATTTTGAAGCATGAAACTATTAGAAGAGATTAAAGATTTTTCATTTGAAAAAAAGAGTAAATAATTTCTCTAAGTATTACCAAGATTATTAAAAATAGATTTTTAATTCTAAATGTTTATATAATTTGCTCCTGCCGGGATTCGAACCCGGTTAATGATACAAAACGAAACGATTTGTATTGTCACCAGGGTGAAAGCCTAGCATGCCAAGCCCTTTCTTTTAAATATGGTGAAAGATTGGCCTGACTACACTACAGGAGCATGGTACTATTATTTTATCATGTTTTTTTAATAAATCGTTTTTAGATCTCTAAAAACTATTATTAATAGTAGAATCTACAAACATTAAAATTTTTCTTTTCTTATTAAGAAAAAATATTTAAATGTAAAAAGATGCGGGAAGGGAGAGTTGAACTCCCGAACTCCTACGAGAATGGATTCTAAGTCCATCGCCTAAAGTCAGCCTTCGATCAACCCGTTATGGCTTTTGACCAGACTTGGCAATTCCCGCAAAAAAAATGCGATTATGTTGTTTTATTATTTAATTAAAATACTTGAGAATAAAAAAATTTTTTATGATAAAGTTCAAAATTAAATACGATTGAATTAAAAGATAAAAATTTATTATTATACATAATACAAAATATATATAAAATGAGATTTAAAACAAAAAAATCTTGGTTTCTCTAATGAGTGTAAGAGAATCCTTAATAAAACATTTAACATCCATTCTAAGAGCATCAGAAGGAACAGTTTTAGTAGTTTTATGCGATAAAAATGGCCTATCAATAGCAAAAATAGGTAGAAAAAGCGAGATTGATTTAAATCCAAACCAGATTACAAGTTTAGCAGCAGCAGCTTTTTCTTCAAGTGAAGAAAACTGGGAAGATTTAAATATTAAAGACCAAGTTATCTCATTTTCATTTTTTGATAAGGTTTGTTTAGTCACAATCAGAATTAATGAAACTCTCTTAACTATAGTGCATGATTATCATAAGGAATGGCCATTGGATGCTGATAATTTAGCAACTGCTATGTATTATTTGAAACAAAAACTCGGTGAATTTTTTGGTAGTGGAGATGAATCTGAAAGGGAAGTTGAAATTTTTTGTGATAAAGTTCGTAGTGCAATTTATCTTTTTGGAATGGGTTCAGAAGTTCCTTTTATATCCTATAAGCCGGAAACTGTTAAATCATTAAATTTATTATCTTCGATAAGTACAGTTTTAGATTCTGTTCAAAATCCAATTTTTATAAGGTATGGTTTAGTTAGTCCTTCAGGTTTAACATTAGATGCTAGAGAAGTAAGTGGACAAAATTTACCAATAACTATTGAAGCATTCTCTGCAACTGCTAATGCCGCTTTTCAAAAAATGAAGGAAGAGTCAGTAGGAAGTTCGATTGGAGATTTATTAAGTTATATCGCTATTTCTGGTCAGAATTCTGAAAATTTTTATGGTCTTATTGCATGTCCTTCTGGGAAGATTCAATTCTCCAAAATTGAAGAATCTTCTAATACTGAAGATATCTCTTTTATAGGGTTATTTACATTAACCTATGGAGGAATTCCTGTTATAAGTGAAGCAAGAAACATTATTAATTCAATATTACAAATATTAGGTAAAGAACACACAACTGAGAACTTTATTAAATCTATAAATGTTCTTACAAGTTTTAAGTATGAATAGAAACTAAACAAAGTAATTTACTTATAAAAATTGATGGTTTGTTAATAAGATATAATGACTCTTTCTAATTCACCTGTAGATAACCCTAAATTATTTTGTCTTAATTATAGAGAGTGTGATCCAAAGAAATGCACAGCTTCGAAATTGAAAAGGCTCTATCTTTTAGAAACAATAAATAAAATTCAAGGAAAGTTAAAGAATGCCATTATTCTAAATCCATTTGCTAGAAAAGAGTTGTCAGATCATGATAGAAACTTTATTAACAGATATGGATTAATAGTAATCGATTGCTCTTGGAAAAAGATTATGAATTTAAAAAAATTAATATTTAAGAACTCTCGTAAATTACCTCCAATGATTGCTGCGAATCCAACAAACTATGGTAAATGGGAAAAATTAAGCTCTGTAGAAGCATTAGCAGCAGCATTATTTATAACTAAATTCTCTGATTCTGCGGACCTTCTTCTTTCTAAATTTTCTTGGGGTATGCAGTTTAAAGAATTAAACGAATTTTAAAAAAAAATTTAATAAAAAGATAATAGCAATTATTATATTATTCTTCAATACCTTTCGATAGACCGGAAGCTGCGATAACATCATCAATTTTTAGAATCATTGATGAAACTTCAGTTGCAGATTGAACGGCTTGAGTTAGAACAGATAGGGGTTCTAGAACACCTAATTTAACCATATCATCTGGTTTTCCTGTATCAATATTAATTCCATTAGAATTACCTTGCTCGTTTTCGTGTTTAGATCTTAACTCAACAATTAAATCTACAGGATTATATCCGGCGTTTTCAACCAGTGTTTTAGGAATTATTTCAAGCGCATTAGCATACACTTCAATTGCTAACTGCTCTCTCCCACCAATTGATCTGGCATATACTCTGAGTCTTTTAGCTAGTTCAATTTCAGAAGCACCCCCTCCTGGTAAAATAAAAGGTAATTCAATAGCCGCTTTAACAACAGATAAAGCATCGTGCAGCATTCTTTCTGCCTCATCTACTACATGTTCAATCCCTGCTCGTATTAGTATGCTTACTGCTTTAGGATCTGCGCATTCTGAAATAAAAATCATGTTATCATCCCCAATTTTCTTCTCTTCCACATTCCCAGCACTACCTAAATCATTTTCGCTAATTTCAAAAATATTATTTATGATTTTAGCATTTGTAGCTCTAGCTAACTTTTCCATATCTGATCTCTTAACTCTTCGTACTGTTATTATATCTTCTTTTGCAAGGAAATTTTGAGCTTTATCATCAATACCCTTTTGACAAAATACTACGTTAGCTCCGATTTCTTTTAACTTAGAGACCCTTTTTTTAAGCATGTTAGATTCTTCTTCAAGGAATTTGTTTATTTGATCAGGAGTTTGGATTCTTATTTCAGCATCGAATTCTGTTTTTTCTACCTCTAGAGATGAGCTAATTAATGCTATTTTAGCATTTTTTGCTGATTTCGGCATCATTGGATGAACTACTTCTTTATCTATAATAATTCCATCTATGAGATCTGTGTTTAAAAGACTTTTTCCTTCTTTCTTAATTATTTGAATTTGGTCTAAATCAATAATTGTTTTATTTCCACGCTCTTCTTTGATTTGACTTACAGCCTTAACAGCAATATCAGCAAAATGATTTTTTACACCAGCAATTAATTTGCTATTCATAGATGTTTCGGCGACTTTCATTAAAGTTTCTGTATCGTTTATGTCTATCTTTGTTGCCAATTCTTGTAATATTTCTTTACTTTTTAGTAACGCTTTTCTATACCCTCTAAAGATAATTGTAGGGTGTACTGATTGCTCCATTAACTCTTCTGCTAGGTTTAATAATTCTCCTGAGATAATTACACTTGTGGTAGTCCCATCTCCAACTTTATCGTCCTGAGTCTTAGCTACTTCTACTATCATTTTAGCTGCGGGATGTTCGACATCAATTGTATCTAAAATTGTTGCTCCATCGTTTGTAATCGTAACATCTCCTAAAGAATCAACAAGCATTTTATCCATACCTTTTGGACCTAGTGTAGTTCTTACAGCTTCAGCAACTGCTTTTGCAGCAGCAATATTGTTCTTTTGGGCAACTTTTCCTTGTTTTCTTTCAGTTCCTTCTTTTAGTATAAGGATTGGAACACCTGATAATTGTGCCATCTTTCATTCACTTTTGTAATAGTTAATATAAAACTTTTATTTATATAGATCTCTAAGTCATAAAATTAAAAAAGTTTACGAAAAATAATTCAATCACTAATTTTTAAGACTTTTTTGAAATTTATTGAAGTTTTTAAAATTTAAGATTAAAAAAGAGATAAAATAGCTAAAAATGATATTGATCTTTACTTTTTTTGTCTTAAGTGTAATTACCCTTTTAGTTAACATTTTATTTTATATCTATAAAAGAAAAAAATATTATTTAAATAGAATCAAGATATTGATTTCTGGAATTATCATAAGTACTACATTATTCCTTATTTTAAATATACCTTTTTTTATTAGCAATGATTTTGATTTGTTTATAGATAAAAAAAATGGATTTTTTTTTCCAACAATAATATTCAATTTGGCTAATGCCCTTTATAGTGCGTCAATTATTCTTTTTTTATTAACTTTTTTACAGGTAGACGAGCGTATCATCGATCTTGAGATTCCTTCCCAATTAAATAATAAAAAAGGGGATATTCCTATAGGAAGAATTTTGAAAGGAAGGGTTCAAAAACAAAAGTTTTATCTTTCTATAAAAGATCTTGAGAAGCATATGTTTATATGTGGGACTACTGGAACAGGAAAAAGTAACTTTATTCAAAGCTTTCTAATTAATTTTACAAAATTATATAATATTCCATTTTTTCTCGTTGAGTTTAAAGGAGAATATCATTTTCTACAAAAAAAGATTGAAAATGTTCTCATATTATGGCCAGGTGTAAATTTTTCCATAAATATTTTTAATCCTGGAAAAACCAATCCTACCATTCATGCTGAAAGAATTTTTGATATTTTAAAGAGCGGGCAATTTCTGGATGAAACAGCGGAATTTTCACCTCAGATGGAAAAGGTGTTAGTTGATATCCTTGTGAAAGTATGTAAGAACAAGAATTTTCAAAATTGGAAAGGATTTGAATATTTTTGCAAGGATTATCTTGATAAAAATAAAGATAAAATACCCATGTTAAGCCAAACTTTAATTAGTATCAAAAATCGAATCAGGAGATTCTCAATTGGTCCATTAAAAAGGCTATTTGAAAATAAAAATGAAATTGATATTGATTATTTGTTTAAAAATAATATCCTAATGGATTTAAGCTCAATCATTCGATTAGGAGGAGAAAAAGAAGACGCTCTATTCTTTCTAAATATGATCCTAAAATATTTATGGGATAAAAACTTAACCAGAGGTGCTTATAACTTCAATGGTATTCAACATTTTACTATCATTGAAGATGCCCAATATTTTGCTCCACAAGATTTAATGAAAAAGAGTAAAATAACTACTTATTTAGAAGATATCGCACTATTGCAAAGAGGAACTGGTGAATGTTTGATAACTTTAGCCACACGTCCTGATATTAGTAAAGAAATTTTAGCTAATAATGGTGTTGTTTTGACATTTAAAAATCATATTGAAAAAGATATTATGTGTGAATTACTGAATATTGATAATGAAAATAGAAATTTTTTATCGATATTAGAGGAGGGGCAATGTATAATAAGAGTAAATTCAATTAAAGAGCCTTTTTTACTTAAAATTCCCCTTATTAAACATGAATCATTAACGATTGCGGAAATTAAGAATAAGAATCAAAGTATTTTAAAAAACAATACAGATAGTTGCCCATCGGTTTCAATCTTAAAAAAGAATATTTTACAGGTTTATCTTACTAAAATAGGAGTAAAAATAAGCAAGTTATTTTCATTGAAACCAAAAAGAAAAGAGAATAATTCATCTGGGGTTGTAGATAAGCATTCTCAAAATAATTTATTAATAAAAAATACCATTCCAAAGAAAATCATACCCCAATCCAGCTTAAATGTAAAATCATACAATAAATTAGAAACGTATATTAATCATCTCTATAAATTACAGAAGAAAAAGGAATAATTTTAAGATATTAAAATTCAATATACATATGACTTTATCAATTGGAATTATTGGTAAACCTAGCAGTGGGAAAACTACTTTTTTGAATGCAGCTTGTTTAACACATGCGAAGGTTAGTGAAATACCTTTTACTACAATAGAACCAAATAAAGGAGTAGCTTATGTAAGGAGTAAATGTGTTTGTAAAGAGTTGGATGTGATTGATAATCCCCAAAATTCTATTTGTATTGATGGTACTCGATTTATACCAATTAATTTAATAGATGTAGCAGGATTAGTTCCAGATGCTCATAAAGGAAAAGGATTAGGAAATAAATTTTTAAACGACTTAATCAAAGCAGATATTCTTTTACATATTGTAGATATCACGGGTTCTCTAGATAAAACTGGAAAATTAATTTCTGTAGGAGAAAATGATCCATACGATGACATCTTATTTTTAGAAAATGAAATAAATTTATGGTTTAAAGAAATTCTCGAAAGAGAAGATTGGACAAAATTTACAAAAGGAATTCTAACCGAAAAAAGAAAAGTTGTTGAAGCCCTATATGATAGACTTTCAGGAGTAAAGATTAACAAACGGCAAATAATTCTGTCTTTAAGAAATTCAAACTTAGAGAGTAAAAGTCCGTCAAGTTGGACAGAACTTGAGCTTCTAGAGTTTGTAAAATCACTAAGGAGGATAGCCAAGCCGATTCTAATATTAGCAAATAAAATTGATAAAGATATTAGCATAAAAAATCTAGAAGAGTTAAAGAATAAATATGAGGATCCAATTATACCTTGTAGTGCATTAGCAGAGCATTTTTTAAGAAAATATCATGAAGATAAAATAATTAATTATGTTCCCGGTTTAAATGATTTTAAGATTATTAATGAAGATAAATTAAAGGAAAAAGAATTAGATATGCTAAAAAAAATTAAAATTAAAATTTTAGACCTGTATGGTGGTACAGGAATTCAAAAAGCCTTAGATTATGCTTCATTTTCTATAGCGAATCAAATTTGTGTTTATCCGGTCTCAGATGTTAATACATATTCAGATAATAAAAATAATATACTGCCAGACGCATTTTTAATTGAAAAGGGCACTTTATTGAGAGATTTCGTTAGAGAAAAAATTCATAGTGAATTAGCAGCAAATTTTATGTTTGGTATTGATGCAAAAACCAAAAAAAGATTAGGAGAAAATTATGAACTAAAAGATAGAGACATTATAAGAATTGTAACGTCAAAGAGTTAATAAATAAATGCTAATCTTGCTTGGAAGATAAGAGAATATAAATAAGAATTATAATTAATAAAAGAATTCCAAAAAAAACTAAAATAAAATTATACATTTCAATATCATCAGACTTAACCTGAAATAGATAAAGAATGATAAATATTAAACTTCCAAAAAATTTCATAATAATAATGAATATTTGTTGAATAATTAAAAAATTTCTTATTTTTCAATAATGTGAATAGTTCTTCCAAGATTAAATTATGGAAGCTCTTTTAAATCCCCAAAAATTCGATTCTAGAAATTATAAATTCATTAATAGTATTTAACTAATTTTATCCTATTAATAATTAGAAGAAAATGGACCTGACGGGAATTGAACCCGTGACCTCTTGAATGCAAGTCAAGCGTT